>JAEEGK010030746.1_pt1 | contig 10623 bp, 8 predicted proteins | sample 8958771 | NCBI WGS metagenome assembly JAEEGK01 (sample SAMN16246547, study PRJNA631951) | gut metagenome | biome: gut microbiome; feature: rumen; material: SC-attached | host: Bos | place: Iran: Karaj | collected 2018-10 | reverse complement strand
AAAGTTACAGATGCAGAAAAGTATGATAAGCATGGTTGGGTATATCTCCCTGCTGGATAAAACGCAGAAGACAAAGATACTAAATATCCTGTATTTATCCTTCTCCATGGTTTTGGACAGAACGAAAACACTTGGGGACTTTCTGACAAAGGACGTGGTGGAAAGATTAAAGGTTACATGGATCGTGGAATGGCAAGTGGTAAAGTTGAGAAGTTTATCCTTGTTTGTGTAACTGGTGTAGCAGATAAATCTTGGGGACCAAATGGTTCAGGAAACAGCTTCTCAGGTTACAACTACTTTGGTGGTGAACTCAGAAATGACCTTCTTCCATATTTGAGAAAGACTTATAACATTGCCGACGGACGTGACAATGTAGCTCTTGCTGGTCTTTCAATGGGTGGTGGACAGACATTTACAATTGGTATTGCACAGTGTCTCGATCTCATCAGTAACTTTGCTGGATTCTCTGGAGCTTTGTTCGGAACAGCAGAAGACTTTATGGCTGGTGTAGATGGAACTGCTGAGTTCAAGGACCTTAAGATTCACAACCTCTACATGATTTGTGGTGATAAAGATTCTACTGTAAATAGATATGATGAAAAAACCGGAACATATTCATTTGAAAACTATATAAAAGCTATAAAAGACTGGGATAGAATTGAGAATTTTGAATCATATATTTTCCCAGGTGGAACACACGACTTCCCTGTATGGTACTATGGATTCAACGACTTCATCCATATGGTATTCAAGACTGGTGTACAGCTCTACGAATAGTTGAAAACAATCGCTTGGTATAACTGAGCAAAAAAAAGCACATTTCTTTGCATTAAACGCATTGAAATGTGCTTTTTTATTTTACACCTAATGAGGAATTATATGCTTTATTATTTTTTCTTCATCAATTCTTGATAATACCCGCTCTGCTTCAATTATGCCCACATCATTCATCAGCCAGTTTTTGAACTTCTTCTAGATCGATTCCAATACACTTAGCTATTATTTCAGGAGGAATTTTCTCTCGTAGAAGATTTTTTGCATCTTCAATCTTTGCCGTCATCTTTCCTTTTTTTTCCCCCATTATACTCAGCAGAAGCCATGTTCGACATATAATCATAATATGCTCTCTGGCGAACCCATTCAACTTCATCTTTACTTATTCTTGAAAGTGAAGCTTCGGCGTTCATAATGATTTCTTCCTGCTCTGTTACAATGTGAATAAGGTTCTGAAAGTATTTATTCCTTCTGTACGATAAAAAAATACACCACTTTTCCAGTGCGGTCAAATTATTTACCAGTGTTTTTAGCTCAGAATCTATATTAATGTTAGGCTTTCTAAGCTGTTTCTTCAAAAGTTCCTTTATTTTGGGTGGAATTATCTTTATAAGTTCAATGAAGATGATATTCATCCTGTCACTTAGAATGCCTCCATTATTTTTCCTCATTGTGTACCAGCTGAATCCGTTTTCATCATCCTTGTCATAAACAAAGTTCAGAACAGAAATCTGATAAACCTTAGGAACCTTATCCCACGAATCTCCCTCTCTTGTGTTGTGATTCAAAAGATGTGCTGCATAGTATTCAGCGCGCTTATCATAAGCGTGATTTTCATTCCTGCCTTGCATTTCGATTTCAGCGTATTCGCTTTCACCTTCAAACAGGCAGGAAAGATCAAACTTTGAATCCTTGTCGGTGTACGATTCTTTGGGCAATTCAGGAGTAGTTAATTGAATGTCTGTAACATTACGGTTGAAGATTGCAGACAGGAAGCCCTTTAATGCGCTTCTTGCCTCGTCGGTATTTTTTGTAAACATTGACTTGAATACCGGGTCACAAAGCGGATTAAGTACGTCATCTTCCTTTCTTGTTTCCCAGGTCAGGATTTCTTCAGGTGAAGAATCTTCATACAAAATCTCTTCATAAAACTCATTCTCTGACGTCATAGTGAACCTCACTTAAGGCAATTTTTGCAGGAAAAAATCCCACACTATAAATATTGCTTTAAAATGAAAAAAACTGCGGGTTTTTGAAAAAAAGTCAAAAAAAAATGAAAAAAATGTGCTATAGAATTGACTCCCAATTTATGTTATATTTATAGAATATGAGTTCAAAAAAAGTAGCTGGAAAAAAGTTTGCCGGAAAAAAGCTTGCCGTTAAAAAATCCACAGGCAAGAAAATTGCACGGCACATAAGATATGCTCTCAAAAATCCGATGACCTATGCGTATATCTGCATCGTCATCATCCTTGCGATTGCCACAGTTATGGTCTTCAAGTCGGAAACTCAGACAGAAAGCGGCATTCAAACTTTTTTTGATTCAGTCTGGTTCACGCTTGTAACAGTAATTGCGGGTTATTTTGATTATTGTGTAAAGTCTATTCCTGGAAGACTTTCGGCGCTTATCCTGCTCATTCTGGGTATGCTGCTTCTTAGTGTTATTACCGGTAAAATTGCGTCCACGTTTATGGATATGCAGATAAAAAAAGATAAAGGATTGAAGAAGTTAAAGAGTATGAAAGGACATTTTTTGCTATGCGGCTGGCGGCCTGGTTTTGATAAGATTCTTGACAGTGTTTTAAACTCCAACCCCGACATTACACCTGATATGATTGTACTTGTGAACGATGCTCCGGATGGACAGATTGAGCAGCTTCGTTCAAAGCTTCGTTTTAAGGAACTTAATTATATTTCCGGTGATTTTACAGATGAAAATGTTTTGCACCGGGCAGAAATTGATAACGCTATTCGTGCCCTTGTAATTTCCGACCGTTCCAAGAATTATTCAGACCTGGAAGTTGATTCCCGAACAGTTCTTGCCGTTCTTACAATGGAAAGCCTGAACCCGGATTTGTACATTGCAGCCGAGCTTATGGATTCAAAGTTTGAACGTCATCTGCAGATGGCCCATTGTGACGAAATCATCCTTACTACAGATTATGAGCACAGTCTTCTTGCAACAGCTTCCAGTGGAATGGGCTACAGTAACGTAATCCGCGCTTTGATTGGCGAAGATGCTTCCAGCGGAATTATTATAGAAGATATTCCCGAAAGCTTTATTGGCAAAACCTATGCCGATTTTAAGCAGTCGCTTAAAAAGAAGGGTGTGCTGATTGGCTTACTTTTGAATACCGGTAACTTCCATCAGCGAAGAAAAGATGCCTTGCGTGAGGCTCAGAAAAATCCTGATGTAAAGAAGATAGTTGATGATTTGAAGAAGGTAAAGCTGCTTAAGAGCAACGAGCCTGTTCTTGTACCGTCGCCCGATTTTGTGATTCAAAAGAACACAAAGGCGATTTTCGTATATTAGTGTCATTTTCGGGCTTGACCCGGAAATCTATTTGGAGTTTTTATGGATGAGTTTGAAAAGGTTTTGCCTAAGCTTGTAAACATTGAATTGTTTTCGGATTTTAACATCAATGATGAAAACGACAAGCGCATACTTAAGATTGTCTACGAAAATATGATAATCAAAAAGTTTAAGAAAGGCGAAGTAATTATAAAGGAAGGCGATTACGGCGATTTGTTTTATATCCTCTATACAGGAGCGGTAAAAATTGAACGCCAGACCCCGGCCGGAGATACAATCGCCCTCGCAAATCTGAAAGCCGAGCAGAACATCTTTTTTGGAGAAACTGCCCTTATCAGTGACGATGCCCGCACAGCTACCGTAAAAGCCTTGAACGATTGCAGCTGCATCACACTTTCAAGCAAAAAGTTTCTTGCAGTTTGCGACCAGGAGCCACTTTTAGGTTACCGTGTACTTCTTCATCTTGCCAGAAGAATGTCGCAGACAGTCCGCAAAACAAATAACGATAAGGCCACTCTCTACGAAGCCCTGTTCAGCGAAATCGAAGGCACAATGTTAGGATAACGGGAAAAAGAAATGAACGCACTAAAATATATAATTCTTGGTATTGCAATTTTTATGTACCTCTTTGTAATCTTGCTGCAGGAAAAAAAGGTTTTGTTTACTACCATCGCTGGAATTACAATCATCCTTATGGGAATGATTTTACCGGATGTGATTTTTCCGCTCGATATGGAATCTTCCTTATCGACATTTGCAAACGGTCATCTTTATGCACTCACTCACTCACTCGGAACCATAATCAACTGGAACGTAATAATGATTTATCTTGGAAGCATGACAATTGCGGCTCTGTTTCTGTACTCCAACGTGCCTTCCAGAATTGCAGACAGCATAATCAATTCAAGCAAAAACACCGGACTTGCAATAGTTCTAATTCTAGCCATGACCGGTATAATTTCTATTTTTGTAGAAAACGTTGCAACAGTTCTTGTAATGGCTCCAATTGCGCTTGCACTTTGCAAAAAGCTTAAGATGAATCCAACGTACTTTATGATTGGACTTGCAGTAATGTCTAACCTTGAAGGAACCGCTACACTCGTCGGCGACCCTCCAAGCATGATTTTTGCTGCCTATGCCGGTTATAACTTTAACGACTTCTTTGTTCACAACGGTACGCTTTCAATCTTCTTTATAATTCAGGCAGGCTTGCTCGTCGGCTGTATTTATTTCTACTGCTTTTTTGCAAAGGTTGGAAAAGAGCGCATTACTGTAGATAAGTCAAATGTCATCTCCTGGGTGCCTTTTATCATTCTTCTTGTAATGATTTTCGGACTTGCCGGCATTTCCTTTATTAAAACTGATTTTGCTTACTTGAGCGGACTTTACGTGCTTGCACTTGGAATTATTGCTCTTGCCTGGTATAAGCTGAATCAGAAAAAATCCTGGAGTGAGCTTTGGGAGCTTGTAAAAGGCCTGGACTGGGAAACAATTTTCTTCCTGCTTGGCATTTTTGTAGTTGTTGGAGCAATTCAGGAAATTGGTCTTCTTGATGATTTTGCAGTGGTTCTTGCAAGATTGTGTGGCGGTTCAAAGCTGATTGGCTTTATCATAATTCTTGCTGTGTCTGTTATCATCAGCGGCTTTATTGATAACGTGCCTTATATTATTGCAATGCTGCCGGTTGCTGGTTCTATGGCAATGGAAATGGGAATTAACAAAGAAATCTTTATGTTTGCCCTGCTGGTTGGAAGCTGTCTTGGCGGAAACCTTACTCCTTATGGTGCAAGTGCAAATGTTGTAAGCATGGGAATCGTCAAGAAGGAAGGCTACCCGATGAAGTTATCTGGCTGGCTTAAAACTGCCGTTCCGTTTACAATTTTAACAACTGGTGCTGCGGCTCTGGTGCTCTGGCTTTTGTGGGGATAAAAACTTATGAAAGGACTTATTATAGCCGGTACGAATAATCTCTTTACCGTTGAGTGCGATGATGAGGTAACACGCAGCTGCACTATAAAAGGTAAGGTTCTTAAATCGGTTAAGCAGTTTTATAATCCTATTGCCCCGGGTGATGTTGTTGATATTGAAATTGACCCGCTGAATGATTCTAAAGGACAGGTGCTTTCTCTTGAGCCACGTAAGAATACTTTTTTGCGCTGGAATGTTAAAGGCAGATGTCCCCAGCTTTTAGCCAGCAATCTTGATTATCTTATTCTTGTAACCACGCCCGATGAACCGCCTTTCCGTCCCCGCTTTATAGACAGGGCTCTGGCTCAGGCAGAACATCAGGGAATAGAACCTGTAATTGTCTGCAACAAGTGGGATTTAGCTGAAGCTATGGAAACAGATGGTCGTGCCGATGAACTGGAAGAGATTCAAAAGCGTCTGGAAATCTGGGAAGATCTTGGCTATAAGGTGATGCGCATTTCTGCAAAAACTGGCGAAGGCATGCTTGAGTTTGCCCAGCTGCTCGAAGATAAGCTTTCTGCTTTTGTAGGTCAGTCGGGAGTAGGAAAATCAAGCCTTATAAACGTTATGGATAATTCCTGCGTTTTAAAGACAGGCAGCCTTTCTAAAAAATACGGCCGCGGAAGTCACACAACAACAAAAGGTACGCTCATCCATCTGGTTTTAAATGAATCCCTGATGGACGGAATCAAGGGCAGAAAAGCAGATATAATCGACACGCCGGGTATAAGGCGTTTTGTTTTGGATGATATAGAAGCCGATGATCTGGCTTTATATTTCAGGGAGTTCGAGCCGTTTATTGGAAAATGTAAGTTCGGCTTGAATTGTAAGCATCTTACAGAACCAGGTTGCGCCGTTCGGGAAGCAGTAGAAAACGGTAATATTACAGAAGAACGTTATGATTCCTGGATGAGAATCTCCGATGAAATCAGAACCGGCTCCTGGTGCGATTAAACTAAATTACTATGGACAAAAAAACATTATCAGAAATTGACTTTTACAGAATACGTGATGAAGTCGCGGGATTCTGTGTTACTATTGAAGGTAAGCAGTCTCTGTCACAAAGGGAACCGCTTACAAAAGCAAAAGAAATTGAGTTTTACAAAAATGCCTCAAGAGAGTGGTGCACTTATTATTCCTGTACGCATCGTGTTCCTGTTTCCTTTTGGGAACCCATTCAAGGCCTCAATTCAATTATTAAAACAAGCGGAGCATCGCTTAATCTTGAACAGGTAAAGGCTCTGGGACAGTTTACAATTGCGGTAAAAAAAGTCCGCGAAAATATTGCTGCCCACACCGATGATTTACAGCTTAAGGTTTTGCCGTCACAATCAGCTCTCTTACCTGATGAAAAAGAAACCGAAAAGAAAATCTTCCGCATAATCACCCCGGACGGAGAGCTTAGAGATTTGCCGGAAATTGTACAGATTCGCAGGGCAATTGCAAGCCTGAATGCCCGCCTTAAAAATATTATGCAAAGCTATACTTCAGACCAGAAGCTTGCAGGCGTACTTGAATCTTCTGTACCGGTTTTGCGTGGTGGTCGCCAGGTGCTTGCGGTAAAGGCAAATCAGCAGAACAGAATTAAGGGAATTGTACACGAGGTTTCTCAGTCTGCGCAGACGGTTTACATTGAGCCGGATGAAGCAGTTGTCTGCAGTAACGAGCTTGTTCAAAAAGAATACGAGCTGCAGCAGGTAATCAAACGCATTCTTCTGGAGCTTACTCAGGAATTACAGCCGTCTGTTCCATTTTTCAGGGATGCGCTTCCACTCATGCTCTTTTTTGATACAACCTTTGCCGCCGCCCGCTGGGGAATGGAAAACAACTGTACTTATGCAATCCCGTGTCTTGCTTATGATAAATCAGGCCAGAATCGTGATGAGCCGCCTCTTTTGCTTCAGGCGCGTCATCCTCTGCTTGGAACAAAGGCTGTCCCTATTGATGTCCGCTTTATGACAGGAAAAAGAATCCTCATCATCACAGGACCGAACACTGGTGGTAAAACCGTAACGCTCAAAACCTTTGCTTTATTTTCAATGCTCAATCAGACGGGGCTTCCTGTCCCTGCTGCGGAAGGTACAAGACTTCCGGTTTTCAGCAATGTGTTTGCAGATATCGGTGACAGTCAGAATATGGATATGAATCTTTCTACCTTCAGCGGCCACATGAAAAATATTGCAGAAGCTGTGAGTGGGGCAAGGGAAGATACCTTGATTCTTTTGGATGAGCTTGGAAGTGGTACAGACCCTCAGGAAGGAACTGCTGTTGCAATGGCAGTTCTTGATGAGTTGATAGCAAAGAAATCGTTTGTGTTAGTTACAACTCACATGGGAATCTTAAAAAATTACGGTTATACAAATCCTTACTGTATAAATGCTAGTGTTGAGTTTGATCAGACTACGCTTTCTCCTTCCTACAGGCTTTTGATGGGTGTGCCGGGCGAAAGTCATGCGCTTGATATTGCAGAACGCAGTGGTCTCCCGGAAAAAATCTGCAAGGCGGCAAGAAATTATATTGCTACCGAACAGGCCGATGTTTCTGCTTTAATCCGTGGTTTGAACCGCAAGCATGTTGAGCTCAATAAAATCCAGAAGGAAGCACAGCGCAAAGAGGCAGAGTTTACCGAAAAGTGTGACAGGCTTAAGGCAAAGGAGCTTGAGCTTCGCCGCCGCGACAACGAGCTTAAAAAGAACAAGCAGCAGGAAATGAATGATTTTCTTATTCATTCGCGCCGCCAGCTTGAAAATCTTGTGCGCACATTAAAAGAAGGCGAAGTCACTAGAGAAAAAACTTTAGCCGTAAAGCAGTTTATAAATGAGCTTGAAGAAAATACCGAACGGCTCAACGCTAAAATAGAGCTTGAAGATGAAAAAATCACTCGTGCCGAAGAAGCTTTTGCAAAAGAATTGCAGGAAAAAAATGCACGTAAAAATGCCTCAGACGGAACCGGTGGTAAAGGCAAAAAAGCAAAACGCAAGATGAGTAATGCTGAAGCGTTAAAGTATGCTACATCTTTTGTAACATCTTCATCAGCGGAGTCCGGAGCCAATGGCAATGTTCAGGGTAAAGACAAAGCGGCTGGAATAAGTGATGTTGAAAAACCTCTTGATTTCGAACCTGGCGCAAGTGTTGTAGTTGGCACTAACAAAAACGAAGGCGTGTTGATTAAGGAAGAGCGCAGGGGAGTCTGGTCTGTTCAGTTTGGCAGCGTAAAAATGTCTGTTAAACAAAAGGATATGAAGCTTGTCCGTTCCAAAACAAATATGACTGCTTCTGTTTCCTATGAGTTGTCCGGCTTTGAGCAGGGCAGCGAATACGTAAACGACAAAGCCTTAGAAAGACCGGTATTTGAACTCCGCCTGCTCGGTATGCGCTCCGAAGAAGCCGTTAGAGCCCTGGAACATCAGATAGACTTGTGTGTCCTGAACAACTTTACCCATTTCAGCGTTATCCACGGCAAAGGCGACGGCATCCTCCAGCAAACCGTAAAAGATTACCTTTCTCACTGCCCGGTAGTTAAAAGCTTTTCTTTTGCCCCCGCCGAAGACGGTGGCGCCGGCAAAACATACGTGGAGCTGTAAAATTGTAAAGTATTGCAGACGTCTTTGCTGGAATGACAAAACTACATTTCCGTGTTATAATTTTTTTATGAAGCGTTTCAACATAACCGGTACTTGCTATGCCGACAAACATTATATGGTGAACATTGATGATCGAGTTCAGCAGATAAAAAAAATGGTGGACCGTGGAGATTATTTTTGCATCAATCGTGGACGGCAATACGGCAAGACAACTACACTTCATTTTCTCAAAAAAGCTTTGGATTCGGAATATACTGTTTTTTCAATTAGTTTCGAAGGCGGTACTGATGAAGATTTTTCCAGCATTAAAAATGTTACTAAAAAAATGTTTTCATCGTTTACTCGTGCAGTAAAATATAATCAAGTAAAAAATCTTTCAGATTCAGCAAAAGATTTTCTCACACAAGATATTTGTCTTTCAGATAATAGTGATTTTATTTCTGATTCAATTTCTGAGTTTTGTCAATTATGTAATAATCCTGTAGTTTTGATAATAGATGAAGTTGATCAAGCGGGTAATTACGAGGCCTTTGTGAAGTTTTTGGGGCTTCTACGTGATAAATATTTAAATCGGGAAGATATGCCAACCTTCCACTCTGTAATTCTTGCCGGTGTCTATGATGTAAAAAATCTAAAGCTAAAAATGCGCCCGGATGAACAGCATCAATACAACAGTCCTTGGAATATTGCAGCTCCTTTTGAAATCAGCATGGAGCTTGATGAGCCTGGAATTAAGAAAATGTTGGATGATTACGAAACCGACCATCATACAGGTATGGATACAGCTAGAATGGCCAGATTTATTTGGGATTATACTTCTGGTTATCCATTTCTTGTCAGCCGGCTTTGTATGATAATTGATGAAAAGTTAAATGCAGATTGGACAGACAATGGCTTCTTGAATGCGGTAAAGAATCTCTTGAACGAACAAAATACTCTATTTGATGATATGAGAAAAAAACTTGATGACTTTAAAGAGATGCGCCACATGCTTTCTCTTATGCTTTATGATGGTCAGACCTTTGCTTTTTCTACATATGATAAAGCTATGAATATTGCAAAAATGTTAAATTTTATAAAAGAGGTTGATGGAAAAGTAGCTGTTTCTAACCGCATATTTGAAACCTGGTTTTATTCACTTTTTCATTCTGAAGCTCAAACTTCAGTTGAATCAAAAAGCAGCGAAATTATATCAGACGGTTCAATAGACAAACCTCTCTTTATTCACGATGGCCATCTAGATATGAAAAAAGTGTTGGAACGCTTTGCCCTGCATTTTAACGAAATCTACGACAGTAAAGATGAGAAGTTTATAGAAAAGCAGGGGCGTAAGTTTTTTCTATTTTTCCTAAAACCAATTATAAATGGAACTGGCAATTTTTATGTAGAGGCCCAAACTCGCGATGAGCGACGTATGGATGTTGTCGTTGATTACAATGGAGAACGCTTTATTATCGAAATGAAAATCTGGCACGGTAACAGCTACAATGAGCGTGGTGAACAGCAGTTAAAAGATTATCTGAATTACTACAATTTGGAACACGGCTATCTTTTAAGCTTCTGCTTTAACAAAAACAAGGAACCTTGCACAAAAGAAATATCTATTGACAATAAAACCATTTTTGAGGTTGTGGTCTAATCTAAGTAATTACATTCAAATACAATATAATTCCTGCTTGATACAAAACATTACAACGGCAGGAAATACGTCACTCCTGCATAAATCTTAAGATCATTCAGAGGACTATTTTCGTTTTTTGTTGA
>JAEEGK010030741.1_pt1 | contig 10625 bp, 7 predicted proteins | sample 8958771 | NCBI WGS metagenome assembly JAEEGK01 (sample SAMN16246547, study PRJNA631951) | gut metagenome | biome: gut microbiome; feature: rumen; material: SC-attached | host: Bos | place: Iran: Karaj | collected 2018-10 | reverse complement strand
TATTGTTGTTAAACAAAATTGTCGTGGACTCGCCTTCTACCTCCATATCTTCAAATCCTGAAATGCCTTCCGTCTCTTCCGTGCGCTCTTGGACTCGTCCGTGCCTCGGCTGATGACTTTCTTTTCGCGGCGGCGCTTGTGCTCGGCAACGAGTTCGCCGACACGGTCGAGGACTTTTTGGAGGACGCGGAAGTAGAGCAAGAGGTAGAGAACCACGCTCTGAGCCCAAATGACCAAGAGATTGAGCCAATACGTCTCCACATACCAATTGGCAAAACGTTTGCGCGGGGCGTAGAAATGCGCCCTGAGCCACTTGTGGTGCGGATCCATATAGATGGGGATAGCCTTTTGGTAAATGCGGTTGTTGTACTCCATAATGCGCTCGGTCTCGCGGTTGTTGGTCACGAAATCAGAGAGCGACTCGTTGTGGTAATCGCGTTTGAGGTCGATGTACGCCTTGCGCTGCTCGGGGGTCTGCTGCTGTTCGGAGATGTAATTGTCGCGCTCACGGCTCGCATCCTTGAATTGATGAATGTAATAACTGCGCAATGCGTCAAAATATTCCTGAACCTTGGCGATGAGCGCGGGGTTGCAGAGTTCGTAAGTAAGGCTGTCGGGATTGAAGGCGGGGCGCACGTCAAAATTCTCCTCCATCTCCTGCCTAACCTCGTTGCGGATGGTCAGGAGGTCGTTTTCAATGACGGAGCGGCTCGCGGTGTCGGATATGGAGCGGTTGTAATTGGAAACCTTGTTTTCGAGGTGTTTGAGCCAAAAATCACGCTTCATAATCGCGTTCTGCATCTGCTTCTCGTATTGATAGATGGGACGCTCGTACTCATTGTCAACAAACTGCTCCACCGCCAATCCTTCATACGCCCATCTTGCCACGAAGATATCGCCATACAGAGGCACCACGCCCGGGCGGGTGATAGTGGGATTGAGCTTGTCAAAACTTACCAAAACACCCGTCAGCATTATCTGCGGGATTATCAGGAAAGGTATTAATATATAGATGGTTACGGTGGTCTTGAAAGCGTCGGAGATGTTGAGACCCATAATGTTGGCGTTGACCCAAACCGCAAACAGCATCAGCCAATACTTGAAGTACATTCCGTGTATTTCGAGTATGGAATTGCCAATTGCAACAAACGTAAACGCCTGATATGCAGACATAAAGAGCAATATCACAACTTTCGACAACATATATGCGCCGTCGCTGAGGTTGAGGAATTGTTCACGCTTGCGCACAGCACGGTCTTTGATGATTTCCTGCGCGCTCACGGTCAAGCCCACAAATATCGCAATTATCACAGACATAAAGATATAGACGGGCAGGTTGCTGTTGTTGAGGAACACGTATTCGCCGCCCGAATCGCGGGAGATGTTGCGGTATTTTATTATGTATGTCAATAGCAATGCTATCAGCGGCGTCTCCAACAGGTTGATGAGGACATACTGCATATTGCTGAATTTGGCGAGGACGTCGCGCTTCATAAATATCATAAACTGCCCGAGCCTGTCGGGTATCTTGAAGCCGACTTTTGGCAAGTGCTTGACATACACCGACTTCTTCTTCTCCACGCTCGACACCTTCTCAAAATACTCGCTCCACTCTTGGGGCTGCACTTTGCGCTGCTGCGTGACGTTGCCGTATTCGTCGATGACGTGCCCTTCCACGATGTTGAAAATCTGCTCGGGGTTCACGTTGCCGCAAGTCTGACACTCAGAATCGTTCCAATTCGCCTGCCTGATTCGCGACTTGAAATACGTGATGCCCTCCACGGGGTCACCTTTATAAATAAGATAGCCGCCCGTGTCGAGGATTATCAGCGAGTCAAACATCTTGAAGATTTCGCTCGACGGCTGATGGATGACGAGGAAAACGAGTTTGCCCTTGTTGGTGAGCTCACGCAGGAGGTCGAGGATGTTTTCGGAATCTCGCGACGACAGACCCGACGTAGGCTCGTCCAAGAAGAGGATGGAAGGCTCGCGGATGAGCTCCATAGCAATATTTAGACGCTTGCGCTGACCGCCCGAAATACGCTTGTTCAATGGGTTGCCGACCTGCATATTGCGGATTTCGTAGAGTCCGAGGGATTTCAGGAGTTTCAATACCTTGCGGTAGAGCTGCGGGCGGGTGTAATTGTCAAAACACTGCTTGGCACTGTAATAAAGGTTTTGGAATACCGTCAATTCCTCAATCAGGAGGTCGTCCTGCGAGACGTAACCGATAAGGCCGTCGAGTTCGCCATTATTGTGGTGGATGTCGATGCCATTGACCCAAACGTGACCCGCCGAAGGCTCGCAGATGCCGTTGAGTACGTTGAGGAGCGTGGTCTTGCCCGCGCCCGACGAACCCATTATGCCGACGAGTTTGCCGCTCTTCTCCATAAAACTCATAGAGTGCAGGCCATACGCGCCGTTGGGGAATTTGTATTCTATCTTATCGACCTCAAAAACTATGCGGCCTTTGGTAGTATCTATGTTATAAGCACTTACGATGTCGCTGTAATAAATTGGACGCTTGAACCTCGGGCCCCTTATCGACGAGCCGAGCGACATCACGTGCACCCTTTCAGGATTGAGCGCAGTGCCGTTCATCGATACCTCCTGACCATTTACGAAGGTAAAGAGGTACATATTCACCGACACCACTTTATAAAAAATAATCTGCCCGCTGAGGTTTTCGCTGTAAATGTGCTTCATCACGTCGCTGTGGAATCCGTAGTCGCTGTCAACCACCAAAAGGTTCTCACTTTCAGCCATTTGGAATGTTGACGACTGCAATACGAAGTCCCTCAACCCCACAAACTCCTCCTCGGAGACGTTGAATCCGCGCGCGATGGCGTGCACAAAGTCCAACTGCATCTCCGAATTGACGTCCGACTTGCCGCTCCTCAAAAATTCGAGCATCCTCACCAACAGCACAACTTTCTGACGCTGAACGAGTTCCTTATTGATGGCGTCGCAGATGACGAGCACCTTGGTGCTGCTCGACGAGAGCACCTTCATCACCTTGCCGCCCGAAGTGTTGCGTATCCTAAGTTGTTCGTACAGAGACAGATACAATTTCATATAGCCGCCAACGAGGTCCTGCCGCAACTCGTGCCGCAAAAAGCCCTCCACAATGGCGTGCGTGGCTTCTTGGTCGCCGTCCTTGGACGCCGCCAATATCGCAAACAATTGCATCAATGCCTTTAATATGCTCTCGCTCATATCCTGTGCTGATGGGGTCTGTTGTAAGTATGTTTTAGTTTCATTCGTTGTAGAGACGCAAAATTTTGAGTCTCTACATTTAATTATTCGTCTTAATTAGTTTAATTCGCTGTTAAACCATTACCGATAATTGAGTTAATAATATTAATTCTTAAAGCCAATCAATAGAATGGCAAATCCGCTCTCGGGCGCACGTTCGCCGAGCCGCGCCTCTATGACGCAATCCACCGTGGAGCCAAACTTGAAATCCCAATACGGCGCGTCGCGGTGGTCGGCGTTGCAGAACAATTCGTTACGCTCCGAATCATAGACGGTGAACACGAGGTCGCCGTCCTTCAACCCGCTGCAAGCCGCAAGGCGGTAAGTGCTTCCACCATAGAATGTTACGTGAAATTCTGCGGTCTCGTCGGATGAGATTGGGGTCTGATACACCTGTCCGTCGCTGATGTATGACGACGGTATGTGCCGTGCGCAAAAATTGAGCAACGTGTCGGCCTGTGCGCTCGCAATGCACGGCGTCAACATCGCAACGAGCATTGCAACAATTATAAACAATCTTCTATTCATCGTATCATATATTTTTTTACAACGGAAATAACGGAAAAAACATTTTTTTTTTCAATAATCATTTTAATCATCGAAAAAAACGGAATTAAGTTTCCATCAATCAGTGTTTTCCGTGTTTTCTGTTGTCATTAAAAAACTACCTTGTGATGCTTTCGCGGATGCGCTCCACCTTGTCGGCGATTGCCAAGACGTGCTGCTTCTCTATCATCACCTGCGATTCGCTGTTGATGACAGTAATCTTGCCCTCCTCGTCGGTCTCCGCAGGCTTGTACGTATATTTAACGTTGATTGCGTCGTAGATGTTGGCAACCTCCGAAAGTTTTTCAAGGAACGAGTCGTAATCCTTGCCCACCGTGCCGTAATATGGGCGCAGGAGTTCGATGAGATTGTTGAGCGGGTGCTTCTGCTGTCCAATTATCTGAAATTGGCTCTCGCTCATCTGATCGACGGTGCAGATGTGCGTGAGGAGGTAGAGGCCCTCCACCCAACCGCCCGCGATGATGAGCGCGCCCACCTCGTTGCGCTCGCTGTTCATCAGGTAGGCGTCCGACTCGCGGTAGATGAGCGAGGCAATGTACGTGAGCGAATCCTTGTCGCCGCTGTTGCGCTCGATGCGCTCCATAGTCTGCTCGTTGAAGGTGTTGAGGACGCCGAGCTCAGTGGTGAGCGACCTCACCGCGCCGAAGTAAGCCGTGGCGTCGGGCAGTTGGTCGTAGGCATTGATGTAACCCAAATCCGCACCATAGACGCCCACATTGAGAGCCTGCTTGAAGGTCGTGGTGTAATTGCCGCGCTTGCCCACGTCGCTGAGTATCTCGCGGTGGTAAGGCTGCCCAAACCCTTTGAGCATCGTGGCGAGCTGCATCGGCGAAGGCACGTTGAAAAGCCTGTTGTTGACTTTCAGCAACGCCGAGCGGCTCGGGTCGAGGCCTTGGGTCTGCGGAGTGGTCTTGGTGGAGTCGGTAGAGTTGGCGTTGTTGCCGCCGCCCACATTGCCCGCGCACCCCGCCGCCATCGCGCCTACCGCAGCAAGAAACACGTATTTTTTCAGTTTAACCAATAGTTTCATCTTGATATGATTGAAGTGTTATTTTACATATACCAACGTCGCGCCGCCGCCGTACTCCTCGAACGATGCGTCCTGATACTGACAGCGTTTGTAATTGCGGTCGAGGCACTTGCGGAGTTCGAGTTTGAGGCTGCCGTTGCCCTTGCCGTGGATGAAGACCACCTTCTTGACGTGGGCGTCGGCGATGCACTGCTCCAACTTTTCGCGGAAGACCTTCATCTGATAGTCGAGCATATCCTTGGGAGTCATACCCGCGTCAGTATCAAGGAGTTCGGTGATGTGGAGGTCAATTACAACCTTATCGGGAAGGCGCTGCGGCTTTTGCGATTTTGACGGCTTGTCGGCTTCCTTGTGCTGCACCTTGCCATCCGTCAATCCCTTCACGGCGTCCTGCATCTCGTTTTCATTCAGGACGTTGACGATGTAAGCCTTGCCGTCGAAGAAGTCGTTGTCCTTATAAAAACTCTCCTGATAGAATTTGGGCGCGTGCATCTTGATCTCCGCCTCCAACGGCTTGCGCGGCGTAGTGTCGCCCTCGCGGTAAGTGAGGAGTTGCAGCTTGATGCCGCCAATCTCGCCAATGTCGGCGCGGCGGAAAGTCTCGATGTACTCCTTGGTGTCGGGCTCCAAAACGCCCATCGCGGAGAGGTAGCCCGGCCGTCCAACAATCGGGCGGAGGTAGTTGTAGCACATATTGTACTCGCTGTCGTTGACGAGGTAAAACTCCAAGTCGCACTTATCGACGGGCTTGCCGTCCGCCGGGACGAAAGCCGCCAAAAGCTCCACGCCGTCCTTTTTCGGGGTCTTTGGAGTGGAATTATGGAGCACAATGCGCCTCGGCTCCGACGTCCGGGGCTCTGCCTGAGGTTCGGGCGCAGATTTTTTAACAGATTTTTCCACCGGCAGTGCGTCCGGGTCCAAAATCAGTTCACGCGCCATCACGGGCACCTCAAAGTCGTCACTATTAAGCACATACACCATTCCGTCGCCCGTCACGCGGGTCACTGTACCGTGGTCGTCCTCGTTGAGGAACTTCACTTTGTCGCCTTTTTTGAAATTCATTTCGCTTTTTACTTTTTTATTGCGTCAAAGTTAGTTATTTTTGCAACAACTTAGCACAATAATTATGCAAAAAAATTAAAATAAAAATGTCATCACCAAAAAACATACAGATAGCGGACTTCAATTACGACCTCCCCGACGAGAGGATTGCCAAGTTCCCGTTGAAGGACAGGGACAAGTGCAAATTATTGATATACAAGGACAAGAGAATCTCCGAAGGCGTTTTTTCGGACGTGGAGGAGATGCTTGCGCCCGATACTTTGATGGTGGTCAACGACACCAAAGTAATCCCCGCAAGGCTCGAATTTTTTACGGAAAACGGAGCGCGAATCGAGATTTTTTGCCTCGAACCGCACCTTCCCGCCGACTACGACAGCAATTTTGCCTCCAAATCGGAGTGCCAATGGAAGTGTCTCGCGGGCAATCTCAAACGTTGGAAGAATTTCAACCTGCGCCGCGCCCTCACCTGCGCCGACGGCTCCACGGTCAACCTCGAAGTGGAGAAATTGGAGGTCTCGGGCGGCGAGGTCATCGCCAAATTCAGTTGGGACGGCGGCAAATCGTTTTCAGAGGTAATTGACGCCGCAGGCAGCATCCCAATCCCGCCATACCTCAACCGCAAGGCTCAGGAATCGGACACAACTGACTATCAGACAGTGTATTCGCTTTATAAAGGCTCTGTTGCCGCGCCCACGGCGGGTCTGCATTTCAGCCCCGAACTGATGCAACGCCTCCGCTGCAAGGTAGGACGATTGACGCTGCACGTAGGCGCAGGCACTTTCAAGCCCGTCAAGACGGAGACCATCGGCGAACACGAGATGCACAGGGAGTTTTTCAGCGTCAATGTATCGTTCCTCGAAGACCTCCTCGCCCACCTCGGACACGTCACGGCTGTCGGCACCACGTCCGTCCGCACCCTCGAATCGCTCTATTGGCTCGGCTGCAAAATCCTCCGCAACGAACCTTCGGAGCATCTTTCGCAATGGGAATGTTATGACGACAACGCCCCCGACACCACCCCCGCCGACGCCATCCGCGCCATCATCAATCATCTGAAAAACAACGGTTTGACTACGTTCAAGGCGTCCACAGGCATTATGATTTGCCCCGGCTACCGCTACCGCATAGTCAATACCATCATCACCAACTTCCACCAACCGCAGAGCACCCTGCTGCTGCTCGTCTCCGCCGCCGTCGGCGACAGGTGGAAAGACATCTACAAGTACGCAATGGAGAATGGTTTCAGATTTTTGAGTTACGGGGATAGCTGCTACTTGGAGGTGGGGAAAGATTAAAGAGGAGAGATTAAAGAGGTAAACACAGAAGGCGCATAAATTAAAGATTATGTTGTCTAATGAAACCAAGTCCTGAAAGGACGACAGCATTTAGACGGGGGTGTGAACCCCCGGTACGAAGATGGCGGTACAATACGGAAATACGATTTTAAAAATCGTGTTTTTGTATGGCACGATATATGAATGTAAATTGTACATTACTAATATTAATGAATCTGAAAATTGAAAATGAGATTGCTCCAATTTTTTGCGGTGCTGATGACGTTGTCGTTGCAATGCTGCGCAATGACCGAACAACAGCCCGAACAGCCGTTGCCGCCAATACTTGACGACGAGAGGTACGCCGATTCGATATATGCCGCTATGACCGACGACGAGCGGCTGATGCAATTGTACCTCTACGCACCCGAATCAAGCGAAAATTTCATCGTGCAGTCGGGCCCTGTGCCGGGCGGCGTGTTGCTGCCCGTGGCGACAATTGCAACTATGAAAAACCAAATAGACGCCCTCGGCTCGTGGGGCAAAGTGCCCGGACTTTTGGCTCTCAATTTCAACCACCCGATACCCGCAACTCCCAACTATATGAACCCTCACAACGTGGTGGCAAGCAGGTACGATTCGTTAGTAACGCGAATTGTAACTACATCATTGACAGACACTTTGGCGGCATTGGGATTTGAAGCGACGGCGGGTTTCATCGCCAATAGATACGGGCAGCGCACCAAAAACAAGCACGTCCGCCGCATCGAAATCATCAGCAACAGCGACACCATCAACGCATTCATCCTCACAGCGGACGCAAGCGTCAAGACCGCCATTGAATCCGAATGTGAGTTAATCAGCGGCAATACAAGCCCCGAGATGTACCTCATCCGCGCTCAAAAAGCCGTCCAGGACCACCCCGAACTCATCCCCGTCATCGAGCGCAAGGTGCATCAAATCCTGCGGCTCAAACACTCTCTCATTGGCTACAAGCACCCAAAGACATTTGACATCCCCACCACGGAGGCGCCGGCGATATGTGCATTGAAATCAATACATTGCATCAACAACGACGCCAAAATCCTCCCCCTGCCGTCGGGCACAACCGTGGAAATCATCCAAATAGGCGGGCTCAGACTGCCATCATTCGGCACGCAGGCGGGTATTTATTGTGATTACAATTACAAATACGCCGACACCTCCACCGCGTCGGTAAAAAACGCCCTCGAAAAGCGCAATAAAAAACGCCGCAGCATCATCCTCATCAACGCCCGAATCACCAACGGAGTAACCGCCGCCATCATCCAAAAGGCGACCGCCGACGGCAAGACGTGCGTCATAAATTTTGACAATCCCAACAACCTCTCCTTCATCGAGGGCAAGTGCATCGTCCAGCAAATTGGCAGCAACGCCACATCCGCTCAGATGGCTGCAAGGGCGGTTTTTGGGGAGATTGACATCAATGGCGCGTACCCGTACAAGGAAGTTGGCACGGCAAAACGCGGCGAGGGAGTCCGCATTGATGCCAACAAGCTGAAATACTGCCTTATGCGCGAATCGGGCTTTAATGTCGCCTACAAGGACACTTTGGATTCTATCATCAATTCCGCAATACGCGACGGAGCGTTCCCGGGATGCCAGGTATTTGCGGCAAAGGACGGCAAGATATTGATTAACAAGGCTTACGGCAATCTCTCATACGACGACAAGCTCCGCCACGTCAATACCACCGACCTCTACGACATCGCCTCGCTGACCAAGGTGAGCGCGACGACGCTCCTGACGATGTACCTCTACGACCAAAAAAAGATGGACACCGACAAGCCGCTCGGCACTTACCTCCACTACGACGACACGCTCCCAAAACCAATTATGAACGTGAAGTTGAAATCGATACTCGAACACCGCAGCGGCATCTACGCCTATCCACCAATAATTCGCTACGTCAACAATTCAATCGGCTGGAAGCGTCTCGGTGCAACCATCGGACTCGACACCGACACACTGCCGCTCACGACACTCGCCGAGGTAGCCTACAATGAGATTTACCGTGCCAATTTCATCAAGGACAGCGCAACCACCCGCGTAGCCGACAGCCTCTGGTTGAGAGACAGTTACAGGGATTCACTGCGCAAATTTTATATGCACCTCAGCGTCAAAAAACGCCAAAAATACCAGTATTCGGACGTCAATATGATTTTGCTGCAATGGGCTAACGAGGAGGTAGCCAAATGCCGCGCCGACAGTATGCTGCAACGCACATTCTATCAGCCGCTTGGAATGACTCGCACATTCTACACGCCACTCTCACACGGCATCCCCGCCGACCAAATTGCGCCCACGGAGGCTAACTCCTGGACTGGCAAGATGCTCCAAGGCGACGTACACGACCCGGCGGCGGCGTTGCTCGGCGGCATTTCGGGCAATGCGGGACTATTCTCGACGGCTTACAACATCGGCATCCTCTTCCAAATGATGCTCAACGGCGGCACGTATGGCGGTCATCGTTACCTGAGCAAAAAGACCATTGACAAATTCACCGCCAAGCAGCCCAACACCTCCCGAGGCCTCGGTTTTGATATGGCGCCCAACAATTTTGTGGCAACCACGGCGAGCAAGCGCACCTACGGACACACCGGATTCACAGGCACTTGCGCATGGGCAGACCCCGACAACAAAATCGTTGTTGTCTTTATGTGCAACCGCGTCCATCCCGACGGCGAAAATAAGAAAATCAGCACATTGCGCGTCCGTCAAAAGATAAGCCAGGCAATATATGACGGCTGCGGGATAGAGGAGAGAAGTAATTGAAGTAATTGAAGTGATTGAAGTGATTGAAGTGATTGAAGAATTGATTATTTGAAATAAAACCCCGAAGGGGTGACATATAAAAGCCGTTGGTGTAAACCAACGGATGATGTAAATATATGGTTGATGTAAATATATACGTTGATGTAGATATATGGTTGATGTAAATATATACAATTGATATAAACACATTCAATTGATATAATTGATTATAACCCAACATTTTAATATAATCGGCAATCAATTTTCCACCGACATATCGGGGGTTGACACCCACGCCTTTTATGTTTCGTCCTTTCAGGACTACAAAACATAATGTAAACACATTCAATTGATATAATTGATTATAACCCAACATTTTAATATAATCGGCAATCAATTTTCCCCCAACATATCGGGGGTTGACACCCCCGCCTTTTATGTTTCGTCCTTTCAGGACTACAAAACATAATGCAAACACACTCAATTGATATAATTGATTAAATCCCAACAATTTAATATAATCGGCAATCAATTTTCCACCGACATATCGGGGGTTGACACCCCCGCCTTTTATATTTCGTCCTTTCAGGACTGCGAAGATATTATTCCCTGACAAATACGAAAAAAAAACCTACGCGCAGTTG
>JAEEGK010030740.1_pt1 | contig 10626 bp, 11 predicted proteins | sample 8958771 | NCBI WGS metagenome assembly JAEEGK01 (sample SAMN16246547, study PRJNA631951) | gut metagenome | biome: gut microbiome; feature: rumen; material: SC-attached | host: Bos | place: Iran: Karaj | collected 2018-10 | reverse complement strand
GGGCGAAATGCGGCATCGGCGTCATCAGCGACATGGACGACCAGCCGCTGCTGATCGCGTCGCACCTCGGCATGTACAGCATCGTGACAGTCGGCAAGCTCAACAACATCGAGGAGCTCACGCGGCAGGCCATTGAGGAGCACCACATCCATTTCGCCGAGCACAGCCACGGCGAGCACAACCCGACCGAGATCGTCGCCTCGCTCATCAACACGCAGAACACCATCCAGGACGGCATCGCCTACGCCATGCACCGCATCAAGGGCTCCTGCTCCATGCTCGTGATGGCCGACGGAAAGATCTACGCCGCGCGCGACCGCTACGGCCGCACCCCGATCTCCCTCGCGAAAAAACCCGGCGCGATGGCAGTCTCCATGGAGACTTCCGCCTACCCGAACCTCGACTACGAATTCGTGCGCGACCTGGGCCCCGGCGAGATCGTCCTCGTCGACGCCGAAAAAGCCGAACAGCTCAAGGAACCCGAGGAGACCATGCAGATCTGCTCGTTCCTGTGGGTCTACTTCGGCTATCCGTCGTCCGACTACGAGGGCAGAAACACCGAGACCGTGCGCTACGAAAACGGCGCGCGCATCGCAGCCCGCGACAGCGTCGAGGTCGATTCCGTGTGCGGCGTGCCCGATTCCGGCGTGGCGCACGCCATCGGCTACTCGAACAAGAAGGGCCGTCCGTATCTGCGGGCGCTGGTCAAATACACGCCCACCTGGCTCCGCAGCTTCATGCCGCAGGTGCAGTCCCACCGCAACCTCATCGCGAAGATGAAGCTGCTGCCCGTGCAGGACCAGATCGAGGGAAAACGCCTGCTCTTCTGCGACGACTCCATCGTCCGCGGCACGCAGTTCCGCGACGTCACGAAGCGTCTGCTCGACCGAGGCGCGAAGGAAGTGCATCTGCGCTCCGCCTCCCCGCCGCTCGCGTTCCCCTGCCTCTTCCTCAACTTCTCGCGGTCGCGTTCCGTGATGGACCTCGCCGCGCGCCGCATCATCGCCGAGCTCGAAGGCGGCGAGCCCACGCCGGAAGTCCTGCGCGAATACATCACCGCGGGAACCCCGCGCTACGAGCGCATGGTGGAACAAATCCGGCAGAAACTCGGTCTGACCACCCTGAAATACCAGACCATCGACCAGCTCGTCGAAGCCATCGGCCTGCCGAAGTGCAAGCTCTGCACGTTCTGCTTCGACGGCTGCGACCCGACCGGCTGCGCCAAATGGATCGGCTGCGCCTGCCCCTCGGACGAGCCTGCCGCAGAAAAGAAAGAATCCGCCGGGAAGTGACTTTTCCGGCATCATCCTTGCATGGAATTAAACTGAAAACATAATCGATCCGCACGACATAAGAAAGGAGCCGCCGTCATGAAACTGAAACACTGGAACCGAATCCTTGCCGCTTTCATGCTCGGGGCGGCGCTGCTCCTGGGCGCCTGCCGGAGCTCCGAACCGGAGGAAGCGCCCGCGACGGAAGAGACCGCGATTGCGGAACCCGCGGCGGAAGGCGATAGCGCCGAAGTCCTCGCGGAGGGGCTCGGCCCGTGGACGACCTCGCGTCTGGTCGGCGAACTCTCCGGCCACGATCCGCTGGAAGGCTTCAACCGGAGCATGTTCGAGGTTGACACCGTGATCATGGACTACATCGCGCGTCCGCTTGGCTGGATCTGGGCGAGCATCCTGCCCGCGCCGGTCATCGACTGCATCGAAAACGCCTGCCACAACCTCGCGTTTCCCGGCCGCCTGATCTCCTCGCTCGGCAGCGCCGAGTGGGAGTGCGCGGGCGTCGAAACGGGGCGTTTCCTGCTGAACTCGACCGTCGGCATCGCGGGCCTGTTCGACCCCGCCAAACACTGGTTCCACCTCTACAAGACCGACGCCGACTTCGGGCGCATGTTCGCCACGTGGGGCATCGACCCGGGCTGCCGCCTCATCATCCCCGGCAGCAAACACATCAACGTCCGCGACGACGTCGGCAGCATCTTCGACTACATCTTCGACATCCGCACCTACCTGCCCTATTCCAGCTGGGCGTACATCAACAACGTCGTGTCCATGCACCCGCGGTTCGTGAACGCGATCAAGGGCGCGGCCGACCCGTACCGCACCTACGTGACGCTGGCGCTGCTGAACCGCGAACTCCAGCTCGAAAAATGGTACTACGACTACGCCAAGGACGTCCATTACGACCGCCTGCCGGCGCTCCCCGCCGAACTCGAATCCACGATGCCGGACGATCTGCTCGGCCGCCGCAAGGTGCTCGAAGGCTACCATTCGCTCGGCCCCGTGGCGGACACGCTCCGCGCCATCTACTACATGCCGCAGAAGGACCGCGATTTCTGGTACGCCCGCCTCTCCATCTTCAACTCCGACTTCGAGGACAAGATGCACAACCGCAAGGTCACGGTCAGCGACGATCCCGACCGCCCGCGTTTCAAATACGGCTTCTTCGACGCTCCGAAGCCCGAAAACAAGGACGAAGTCCGTCCTGAAAAGCTCGCCATCATCATTCCCGGCATCGGCGGCATCTACAACAGCCAGACCGCGCTCGCCACCGCCGAGGAGTTCTACAACGCCGGTTACGCCGTCGTGGTCGTGGACAGCGGGTTCAACTGGCGCTTCATGGTCGAGACAGACGGGACGTTCCCCGGCTACACTCCGCACGACGCCGCCCGCATGCGCGACGCGCTCGGCAAGATCCTCGCCGACCTCCGCGAAGACGAAAAGATCAAGGATCCGCGCATCGTGCTGACCGGCTGGTCCATGGGCGCGCTGGAGCTCTGCCACATCGCCGCGCTGGAAGAACAGGAAAACACGCTCAACATCAGCCGTTATCTGCCGCTCAACCCGCCCGCCGACCTGCTCGTCGCGATCGAACAGGCGGACCATTTCACCTCCATGTCGAAAGACTGGACGTTCGAGGAAGCGCTGGAGAAGATCGTCAACGGCGCCGGACAGCAGTACGTACTGACCGACCGCGTCGTGCCGCCGCTCGACCCCAATGAGCCCGAGACGTTCTCGCGGCCGCCGCTCGTTTCCGACGACACCGCCGGGTTCTTCATCGCCTACTCCCTCCAGGGCTGCATCGACGAGCTTCTGGAGAAGGCCGCGCGCGAAAGCGAAGAGCCTCTCCCCGGCATCAGCGCCCCCTGCACCATGTTCAACCGCGAAGACTTCTACCGCGAGATCGCCGGCATCGGCTTCCACGAGTACATCACCCGGTTCCTGTTCCCGCAGCACGGCAAGGCCGAGGATGAACTCGACAAGCTCGCCGCCGAGTCCGGGCTCCGCGCCGTCGCAAAGACCCTCCGCGAGAACAAGGCCGTCCGCATGATCCATTCCTGGGACGACATCCTCATCAACGACGCCGACCGCAAGTTCCTCGACGAGACGCTCGGCGACCGCATCACGTGGTTCTCCAACGGCGGCCACTGCGGCGCGTTCTACACCAAGTCCTTCCGCGAAGAGCTCCTCCTCCGCGCCGAAGAAGAGTGAGGTCATCGCCTGCACGACACCCGGAATTTGGAACACGCGCGTTCCAAATCTCGTGGCAATGTTGCACACGCGTGTGCAAAATCTTACTTGGCCCCGGCGGGAGTTTGGAACATAGAAGGAATGCCCTTGCTTTCATAAGGAGGATAAATGACCATGGACAAGAAACAGAACATGCAAAACGCCGTTTCCCTGAATCTGCTGAAGGATCTCCGGCGGGAGATTGAAGCGCAGAAGGAAATATTCCGGCTTCAGCAGAAGGAGGGAGACTGATAATGGATTGGAAAAGTCAGTTCAAGGTTCACGACCTCAGTTTCCGGGATACCTGCATCATTCTCCTGGTGATCGCGTTCAATTTATTTATATTGATTCAGATTAGCTTCTGGCGGGAAAACCCGGAGGCGGTATCCACGGCTTACCGCGCCAACTGCGCGGCCAATCAGAGACAAATTTATAAGCTCATGGGCGAAGTCTCCGGCGAAGAAGGATTCGAACTGCCGCCCGAGTGGACCGTCGCCGATTTGATTCAGGAGGCGGCAGGGAAAGATTTCCAAACGCACCAGCCTCGCCCGGGGGAATCCGTCGCCGAAATGGGACGCCGCCTGGAAAAAGACTATCTCTGCCGGAGTGTTCATTACGAGCGCAAGTTTCCCTATCTTCGCCGCGAACGCAAGGAAGTCGTCCAGCCGTATCTGGTGTTTCCCGTGCCCGCCTCAGCCGTGCTCGACGGATCGCTTCAGCCGCCCGTGCCGATCCTCATGTGTCCGCCCGGCGCGCACGGCGACAAACGTACGCCGGTTCTGTATTCGGACGGAACCGTCAACCGCCTGACCAGGGAAGATGCCGAAAAACTCGTAGCGGAACAGTCGCCCGTCCCGCTGGAAATACCTAAAACCGAATAACAAACCGGGCAGGAGGAACAGGAGCCATGAAGCCGGAAAAGAACGAAGCGCCCGCCGGGAAGGAACCGGAGAATCCGTGGGCGTTCCTGGAATCCCCGCCGAAGGAAGAGCCGGAACGGAAAGACGTCCTGCGCCTGAAGGATGTTTCCAAGTCCTGGCTGGCAAGGTACATCCTGAAGAAGGGGTGTCTCACCCTCCTGATCCTCTTTGCCGCGTGGGTCGTGTGCGACATGTTCTTCACATCCTCCAGGTATCGTTACGACGCCAAAAGGATCCTGACGAACGCAATGCTCTGCTCGTTTCAGCTCAGGCAAATCGACATAGCTCTGAACGATCTGGCACATCCCGACACGATGCCGGAAACCGAACCCCTGCGCGACAAGGTCGAGAGGGTGGAGATCACGCCGGACATGACGGTCGCCGATCTGCTCCGGGAAACTTTGCGGCAGGAACTCCTGGACGAGAGTGGGCTCCGCTGCCCGCAGTCCAAAGAGCCGTATCTGGTGTTTTCCGAGCCGGCGTCCGTGCTGCTGCAGGAACCCGAACCGCACAAACGGATCCCGATCGTCATGGACCCGCCGGACGCCCACGACGAAGGCAAATGGACCATGTTTATATGCCGGCTGTTTTTCAGCCGCAGCGCGGAATACGCGTTCACTGCCCGTGTGCTGTATGCGGACGGCGGCATCGGGATACTCAGCCGGGAGGAAGCCGAAAAACTCGTCGCGGAGCGGTCGCCCGTGCCGTTCAGCTTCGATCCTGAACCCGAAACAAAGGAGGAAGCAGAATGAAAAAAACGATCATCGGCCTGGTCTGCCTTGTCGTGATCTTTTTCGGCATCGACATGGGCATGAACCTCGACCACAAAGCGTTTCTGGTCAGGGCGTACACAGGTGACTGTATCGTCGGCCTGAACCGCCTCGGCGAATTCATGTATGACCTCGTGAACCACCCGGACGAGGCGGAACCGGCCTTCGAGTTGCGGCCAGAGCAAAGCGTGTCCGATCTGATCGGGGAGATCGTGAGCCGGGGAACCTTGCCGCCGGAAGATGTCTGCTGCAAGTACGGGGACGGCCAGCCGTATCTGGTGTTTTCCGAGCCGGCGTCCGTGTTTCTGGAGGACAATGAGGCTCCGCGTGTCCCGGTCCTCATGGACCGCCCGGACTCCCACCGGGAAAGCGCGTTTCTCATGTCGATGTTCTGTCTGTACCACTGGCACTGGAACAAAGGGAAACTCGCGGATACGTCGCGGGTATTATATTCGGACGGAAGTATCGGGACGCTCAGCCGGGAGGACGCGGAAAAACTCATCGCCGAAAAGTCGCCGGTCCCCATTTCGCTGCCTGCGGAATATCAGGCCGAACTCCGGGCCGTCCACGAGAAAGCGCTCAACCGCAAGAATGGCGAGGAATAGAACGGGATAAGGAAAAAAGCGTCAGCGCTTTTTCGCGTTGGTCGCGGTCTGGTCCTGTTCGGTCAGGGAGTTGTCGACCGCGCGGACGGTGCAGCCGGAATCGTCCCAGACGAAATACACGTAGTTGCTGTCGACGGTGAAACTCTTGCGCGAGTTCGTCTTGATCGTGGTGTTTGCGGCGACTTCGGCATCCATCACGACGGTGAATGTGACGGGAACGTCCGCGTCCGCGCCGGATTCGGTCTTGGTCGACACGGAGTCAAACATGGTGAGGATGGTATAGCGGCCGTCCGTGACGATGTTCGTGATGGTGCCGGAGAACGAGAAATTCGTGTTGGAGGGGATCGCCTTTTCGCGGATGCAGTCGGCGAGCTTGCTGTTCGCTTTCCAGCGGCGCGTCGAGGAGGATTTCGTGCGCGGGGAGGTCGTGCCGAACGGGGAAGCCTTGGTCGCGGTCCTGCCTGCGGCGGGCGAGGCGGAAGTATTCTTTCCGGCGGAATCGGACGAAGTGGCGATGTCGAAGATGCCTCTCCCGCCCGAAGGTTTCGCGGAGGACGATCTGCCGGAACCGGAGGAAGTCATCAGGCCGCCTCGGGTATTTGAATTGGAGCCCTGCCCGGTCCGGGTCTGGGCAACAAGGGCGCAGCATGCCAACAGGCAGAAGAATGCGGTAAGAGCAATGCGAATCCTCATGTGTCCGTTCCTTTCCGGTTGAGTTGACATGGATGCGCGGACGTTTGTTTCCGATTATAAAAATATCATGCAGGACGCGGAAAAGCAAGCGGAAAACGGGAAAAAACTTGAAATCCGGGAAAAAACGTGTAGATTAAGTGGTCGATACTGCCCGAAAACGCGACGGAGTTGTTCCCGTCCGGACGGGATCCGTATCGGGAGGAATCGGCGCAAAACGCGTTTTTTACCATTTTCAGGAGTTCTGATACTATGCCGACGCTTGTTGTGATCTACTATATCGTGCTTTTCGTCCTCGGGGTGGCGCTGCTGTACTTCGGAGCGGAATACCTGGTCCAGGGCGGCGTCTCGCTGGCGCTGAAGGCGCACGTGTCGCGCCTCGTGATCGGGCTGACGCTCGCGGCATTCGCGACGAGTTCGCCGGAGCTGGTCGTGAGCATCGACTCGGCGCTGCGCGGATCGGCGGACATCAGCCTCGGCAACGTGGTCGGGTCGAACATCTGCAACGTGGCGCTGATCCTGGGGCTGTGCGCCCTGCTCCGCCCGATGCCGTTCCACGCGAACCTGAAACGGTTCGACCTGCCGGTGATGATGTTCGCCATGCTGGCGCTGACCGGGTTTTATTTTCTGAGCCACGGCATCAACCGGTGGGAAGGGCTGTTCTTCTGCGCCTGCATCCTGACTTACACCACGCTGAACGTGATCATTTCGAAGAAACAGGGGGCAAAGAAGGCGGCGGAGGGCGAAGAGGAGCCGGAGATCGATCCCGAGGTCGCGGAAAGCATGGAAAAGCCGCTCGGCGTGCCGCTGGCGATCCTGGCGGTCGCCGGGGGCGTCGTGATGCTGGTGCTCGGCGCCAAGTCGTTCCTGACCTCCGCCGTGGCGTTTGCGAAAGCGGCGGGCATCAGCGATGCCGTGACCGGGCTCACGATCGTGGCGGTCGGGACGAGCCTGCCCGAACTCGCGACATCGTTCGTGGCGGCGCTGAAGGGGGAAAACGACATCGCCATCGGAAACATCGTGGGGTCGAACATCTTCAACGTGTTCTGCATCCTCGGCATTGTGCCGGTGATCTCGCCGCTGATGGGGCAGAGCATCCGCGGGCTGGATTTCGCGGTCATGCTCGGCGTTTCGGGCGCGCTGTTCCTCTTCGGGATGTTCGGGAAGCGTCTCAACCGGATTCAGGGCACGCTGCTGCTCCTGACCTACGTCGCGTACACCGTGTACCTGGTGATGCACCACGCCTGAGGCGGGAAACCACCTATTTCTGTGTCGCCAGCAGTTCCGGCGGCAGTACCGTTTCCGCGTGCCTTGAGGTCGCGTCATTTCTGAATTCGACGACCAGCTTGTCGTCTTCGACAAACCATTTGATCAGGCCTCTTTTGCGGTCGCCCCTGTACTGATCTTTCAGATATTCGCTCTCGAATTCCATATCGTCCAGGTCCTCCGGCAGTTTCCCGGTCCGCTTCATCTTTTCGACGATGAGCGGAAGCATCTGCTGTTCCAAGTAATACTTCATGGTGCGTTCTCTAGGTATGACGTCACCGAGAAGATACGCGCCGAAATAATCCGCTACCAAACTCAGAAAAATGACGCCGATGAGGATAAAAAAGATCAGGAAAACCGGTTTGATCCTGCGTTGTTTCTTCATCGGAAAACTCCTCTGGAAAAGTATTTCAAAAGTCCTTGCTCAAAAGCTCACGGCGTTGGTCGCCGGACCTGTGCAACATCGGAAACAGAGACAAGCTCAAACGGTGGTTTGACCTCATCCCCGCATTTCCAAAGCTCCTCCGCTTCCAGGTCAAGATCGTCGTTCCAGCTGATCCCGTATCCGCCCGGATCAATGCGGACCTGAGAGAAAAGTTCAGGATTCCGCACAAGGTCGCCGAAAACGGAATTGACCGCCGTCAGCTTGGAAACATCGTAGATGACCTCCCTGCCGTCCAAGAACTTCGCCCAGAGCCTGTAGCCGGGCAATGCTTTGATCTGATTCAGTTTGTGAAACATATCCGCCTCTCCTTATTCCAGCGGGGGAAGCTGCCGGAATGACTGCGTTTCCCACATCTGAAGCAATTCGTCGCGATGAGCGAGCGTCCATTCCTCGATCATGGAACGTGCTTTCTGTGGTAAATCCCCCTCAAGCATCTTTCCTGTCTGAACGTCTATGACGCCTGCGCATTCTCCATAGATCACGTGAATATGAGGGATTCCGTGTTCCTTGCCCTGCAGATACATTTTGACAATCATTCCATAAAAACGTGCAATGACAGGCATTTTTTATACTCCTTTTCCTTGATGTTTTGAGTTAATATAACTCTATGTCTAACAGATTGCAAGGAAGAAAAAGCATTTTTCAAAAAAAGATAACGTTTGAATACAATGGCTCAGAAGATCAGGTCGTCGGCGAGGATCAGGAAGATGACCATGGCGGCGAGCTCGGCGGTCTCGCAGAGGGCGCCGGCGAAGAACGGGGACGGCCGCTCTTTGAGCTTTTTCGCCGCCTCGGTGTTCCAGTACATCACGGTCAGATAGCCGGCCGCGAAAAAGGAAAATGTGTCCTGGACCCCGAGGCTGACGAGCGCGATGAACGGGGGGACTCCGCCGCCGCTTCTGTCGCCGAACCCGGACATCGTGAGCTTCATGGTGCGGAACGAGAAGAAGTCGCCGCCATAAGTGCGGAGCAGGCCCAGCAGAAACGCCAGCAGGAAAAGCGCGAGGAGCGTCCAGAAAACCTTGATGACAACCCCAGCCGACGGGGCATTTTTTTCGCCGGAGGGGTAGGCGAAAAGCATCGCGATGCGGCCGAAGAACGGCACGGACACGAGCGTGACGGCAAGCATCATGTGATCGCCGAAGAGCGCGGTCCGCATGAAGATCAGGTACAGGAGCAGGAACTTCAGCCCGATGAGCATGGGCGTGCACGGGGAAGAACCGGGCTGGGAACGGCGTTGGATGCGTTCTTCCGGCGGGATGTTCGCGCCCGCAAGCATCCGGCAGGCAGAATCGAACTCATGGAGCCCATCGAACCGCGTAAGCCATTCCAGCAGGAAAAGGTAGATGCCGGAAGCGAAGAGCATCAACCCCTGTAGGCCGCGGAAATTGACGGCGAGGAACATCGGCAGGACGGCGGCGGCAAGCCCGAGCCAGAGACCGACGGCAGGCTGAAGCGCCAGAGCGGCGGCGAACAGTCCGGAGTCGGCGGGCTTCACGGGCCCCTGAAACCGGGTGCCGAAGCTGATCGCGGCCAGAATGACTTGCAGGAATCGCGGCATGAGAGAAATGAAAGAGAAATAAAGATGCCGCCAGACACGGGAACGGAACTCGGGTCTGGCGGTAATTTTGACGGATGATTACTTCATAAGGTCGAGCTGGACCACGTCGCCGGGGCGGGTCTGGACGTCGGCCCAGATCTTGCGGCCGGGGTAGATCGCCGTGTGGATGCCGGTGTGGACGTTCTCGCCGATGATGGAGCCGAATTTGCGGCGTCCGGTGTCGATGAGGCAGCCCTGAACCATGGAGCGGTGGTTCTTGCCGTCGTGGCGGAAGTTCGAGGTGATGGTGCCCGCGCCGAAGTTCACATTCTGGCAGACGATGGAGTCGCCGATGTAGGAGAGGTGACCGGCGGCGACGTGCGTCATGAGGATGGAGTTCTTGATCTCGACGGCCTGCCCGATGTGGCATTTGTCGGAGATGAAGTTGTAGCCGCGCAGATAGCAGTTCGGGCCGATCTTGCAGTTCTTGCCGATCACGGCGACGCCCTCGATGTAGACGCCGGGGAGCAGCACGGAGCCTTCGCCCAGGATCACCACGCCGTCGAGCGTGACGCGTTCGCGCACGGTGCCCTTGATGTCGTTCTCGGTGTAGCCCGCGAGGTATTCCTCGTTGACCTTCAGCAGATCCCACGGATAACGGATGCGGAAGGACGCCTCGTCGGCGGGGATGGCGACGGTCTCGGAGCCGCAACCGGTGCATTCGGCGGCCACGCCGTCGGCGTCGGTCACGGTAAAGGACTTGCCGTCTGCGATTGCGGCGGACGCCTTTTCGAGCAGGGCCTTCGAGGGCCAGAAGTCGGACGCGAGGCGGAGATGCGCGCCGGGCGCGGCGTTCTGGATGGCGGACCAGCGGG
>JAEEGK010030739.1_pt1 | contig 10626 bp, 7 predicted proteins | sample 8958771 | NCBI WGS metagenome assembly JAEEGK01 (sample SAMN16246547, study PRJNA631951) | gut metagenome | biome: gut microbiome; feature: rumen; material: SC-attached | host: Bos | place: Iran: Karaj | collected 2018-10 | reverse complement strand
CTTTCGGCGCAATCTTCCAGGTAGACGGCTTCCACAAGGGCGCGGGCGCCGTAGAAGAAGTGGACTTCTTTCTTGGTCTTGAGGGTCTTGAAAAGGTGCATGATGTGGCTGCGGAGAGGTGCCATGCCGGCGCCGCCGCCCACAAAGACGTATTCCTGGCTGTCGGGATCGTCCTTGGGGAGGAGGAACTCTCCGTAAGGGCCGGAGATCATGACCTTGTCGCCGGGTTTGCGGGAGAAGACATAGGTTGACGCTATTCCCGGAGGAACGCCGGGGACGAACTTGAACACGCCCTTGGGCTGGGTCCTGTCAAACGGAGGCGTGGCAATTCGCACGTTCAGTTTGATAAGGTCCTTCTCTGCAGGATAGCTGGCCATGGAGTATGCCCTGATGGTGGGTACGGTGTTCTTGAACTTCAGGGAAGTAATGCCGTACTTGTCCCAGTCGCCTTTGTAGATGTCGGCTACGCCCATATCGGCAAAATCGGCCTCATACTCGGGGATGTCTATCTGGATGTACTCGCCGGACTTGAAGTCTATGTGCTCTCCTTCCGGGAGGCGGACGGTGAATTCCTTGATGAAGGTGGCGACGTTCTCGTTGGAGATGACCTCGCACTCCAGTTTCTTGACGCTGAGGGCGCTTTCGGGAACTGCAATGGAGATGTTGTCCTTGACCTTTACCTGGCAGCCAAGGCGCCATCCTTCCTTGATCTGCTTGCGGGAGAAAAAGCCCGTTTCAGTGGGGAGGATGGTTCCGCCGCCTTCCAGGACCTGCAGTTTGCACTGGCCGCAGTTGGCCTTGCCGCCGCAGGCGGAAGGGAGGAAGATGCCGTGGTCCGCGAGGGTGTGCATGACGTCGGAGCCGGGAGTGACTTCCAGTTCCTTGGCGCCGTCGTTGATGTTTATCTTGACGGTGCCGGAAGGGGTGACGGCAGCCTTGATGACAAGCAGCAGGGCAACCAGAACAAGAGTCACAACCACTATGACCGCAATTGAAAACAGAATGGTATTTGTCATATTGCAGTCCTCCTACAGTGCTATTCCCATGAAGGTCATGAAGGCAATGCCCATGAGACCCACGGTTATGAAGGTTATGCCAAGGCCCTTGAGGGCGTCGGGAACGTTGGAGTAGCTCATCTTCTCGCGGATGGCGGCCAGGGAGACTATGGCAAGGAACCAGCCAAGGCCGGAACCAAGGGAATAGACCGTGGCCTCACCTATGTTCAGGAAGTCTTTCTGCTGCATGAAGAGCGATCCGCCAAGGATGGCGCAGTTCACTGCAATAAGGGGCAGGAAGATACCCAGCGAGGAGTAGAGTTCCGGAGAGAATTTCTCTACCACCATTTCCACTATCTGTACTATTGCGGCGATGACTGCTATGAAGACGATGAAGCTGAGGAAGCTCAGGTCTACGCCTTCGATGAGGGCGTCGGGCGCCAGCACGTAGCGGTTCAGGAGATAGTTCACCGGAAGGGTGATAAGGAGCACCGCAATCACGGCCAGACCAAGGCCTGCAGCCGTTTTTACGTTCTTGGATACTGCCAGGAAGGAGCACATTCCCAGGAAGTATGCAAATATCATGTTGTCCACGAAGATGGACTTGACGAATAAGCTTAAAGTTTCCATAGGGCGTGCGTTTTACTTTTCCTGAAGGTCTTTCTGGATACTGCGCTGCACCCACACTATGCATCCCAGGAGGATGAGGGCGAATGGCGGCAGGATTACCAGGTTGTTGGGAACGTAACCGAAGCGGTTCAGGATGTCGATACCGAAGAGGGTACCGCTTCCAAGAAGCTCGCGGAAGAAGGCGACAATGATGAGGATGAGGCCGTAGCCTGCGCCGTTTGCCACGCCGTCAAGGAATGACGGCCAGGGCTTGTTGCCAAGGGCGAAAGCCTCGATGCGGCCCATCACTATGCAGTTGGTGATTATGAGGCCGATGTATACGCTCAGCTGCTTGTCAATGGCGTATGTGGCTTCGAAGCTCTTGAGGACCTGGTCCACCAGGATTACCATCATGGCAACAACAACCAGCTGGACGATGATACGTACGCGGCCGGGAATGGTGTTGCGCAGCAGGGAGAGGATAAGGCTGGAAATGCCGCACACCACAATCACGGACAGAGCCATGACCAGGGCGCCCTTCAGCGTTACCGTAACCGCCAGGGAAGAGCAGATGCCAAGCACCAGGACGGTGATGGGATTGCCCTTGAATATGGGGTTCAGAATGGTTTCTTTGAGTTTTGCATCCATATCTTATTCCTCCTCTTTGCTAAAATAATTTGCATAGGCGGCAAGCCAGGTGTCGATGGCGGCATCAAGACCCTTGGAGGTCATGGTTGCGCCGGAGATGGCGTCAATCTGGCCGCCCTTGGAGAGGTCCACGACGTTGGCATCGGCAAAACTGGCGGTCTTGCCCACGAACTGTGCCTGGAAGGAAGGATCGTCCTTGATCCTGGCGCCAAGGCCGGCGGTCTCGGACTCGTGGTCGAAGTAGGCGCCGCCCATGGTGACGTTGTCCGCCTCGAAGGAGATGTAGCCCCAGATGGGACCCCACAGTCCTGCTCCGTAGATGGGAACCACCGTGCGTCCGTTCTTGAAGACGAATACCGGGAGCTCCGGCTCGCCGGTCTTGTTGGCTCCGCCTTTGATGTTGTAGTTCTGGCGTTTGAGGGGCTTGGGACCGTAGACTTCAAGATTTCCGAGGTCGCGGATCACGTTTCCGTCAAGGCCGATGGTGAAAGCCTTCTCAATCTCTTCCGTATACTTTTCCAGTTTCTGGGTGTTGGAGAGTTTGTCAAGGTCTGCCTTGGTGCCGTACTGTGCGGCGGTGAGCATCTGGGAGATGGTCTCAGCCTTCTCGTTGGCATCCTGCCTGCTCTTAAGGCTCTGGGAGACGAAGGCAAGCAGAGCAGCCACCACTACCACTATTACAGTGGTGTATACAAGGGTGTAAATGTTGTTGTTTGTATTCATGGCTGCTAGGCGTTAAGGATTCTTTTTGCACGGCGGTTCACGGCGGCTGTTACCACACAGTGGTCTATGAGCGGTGCAAAGGTGTTCATAAGGAGAATTGCCAGCATCATGCCTTCCATGTAGCCGGGGTTCCAGAGGCGTACTACTACTGCCAGGGCGCCAACCAGGAAGCCATATATCCACTTGCCGGTTTCCGTCTGGGCGGCGGTAACGGGGTCTGTTGCCATGAAGACGGAACCGAAGAGGAAGCCGCCCATGACAAGCTGGTAGTAGCAGGGTAGCTGAGTTGCGCCGGCAATGTTGCCAAGCCAGCCCACCAGGAGGCCGCCGGCAATGCTGGAGACCATGATCTTCCACGATGCTACGCCGGTCCATACCAGGAGGATGGCGCCAAGGAGTATGGCCACCACGCAGGTTTCACCGGTACTGCCGGGGATGAAGCCCCAGAACATGTCCATGAAGGAATACTGGCCGACAGCGCCGGAAATGGCGTCGTAGGCGCCTTCGTTTGCTATTGCCAGGGGAGTTGGAGCGGAGATGGCGTCAACATACCTCAGGGAGCCTACCCAGGTCTTGGAAACCCAGACGCTGGAACCGGACATGCTGGAAGGATATGAGAAGAACAGGAATGCGCGCGCAACCAGTGCGGGGTTCCAGATGTTCATGCCGGTGCCGCCGAAGACCTCCTTCACGAATATGACGGAGAACGCCACGGCAAGTGCCAGCATCCACAGGGGAACGTCCACGGGGACGATGAGGGGAATCAGGAAACCCGTCACCAGGTAACCTTCGTTAACCTCCTCGCCGCGGATCTGGGAGCTTGCAAACTCAATTGCAAGGCCAACCACATATGAGACCACGAACAGAGGGAGCATCCTCAGGAGACCGTACCAGAACATATGGAAGAAGCTCCAGTCAAGGCCGTAGAGGGTAGAGGTCTGGAGGCCCACGTTGTACATGCCGAACAGTGCGGCGGGTACAAGGGCGATGACCACCATGATCATGACGCGCTTGAGGTCGATGCCGTCACGCACGTGTGCACCCTTTGCCGTTACGGTGCCGGGGACGCGGAGGAAAGTATCGAAAGCGTCGATAGTAGAATGAAGCCAGTACAGCTTGCCGCCTTTCTCAAAAAGGCCAGTTTTCTTTTCGTCTGCCATAGCTTATGCCATTTCTTTGATCATGAGGTCTATACCCTTCTGGATAATGGCCTGGATCTCGTTCTTGGAAGGATCTACATAATCGCACAGGGCAAGGTCTTCCGGGAGCACTTCGTAGATGCCGAACTTTTCCATCTTCTCAATCTCTCCGGCAAGGCATGCCTTGATGAGGTAGATGGGGAAGATTTCCATGTGGGTGACATCCTCGAAACACTTGGTTTCCACAAAGGCGCGGGGACCGCCGTGCAGGTTGGTGTCCATGTCGTATTTCTTGTCCGGGGTGAGCCAGGAGAAATAGCACCAGGAGGTGCTGTGCACCTTGGGACGGATGGGCTTTGCCCAGCCGAACCATTCCCTCTCATAGCCTTCGCGAAGAAGGGTGAGCTGATTCTGGAAGAAGCCAAGATAACCGTTTTTGCCAAGGTTCTCTCCGGTGAGGGCGTCTCCGCCGATTACGCGGACGTCCGGCAGGATGTGGGCAATCTGCTCCACGGGGGTGCCGGGAAGGCAGGTGACATAGCCAAGATGGGTTGCCGCAGGGCCTGTTACCGCCACCTTGCGGGTAAGGTCAAGTTTGCCCGTGCGAAGCAGGCGGCCGATCGCTGCAAGAAGGGCAGGGTCCACGGTCCAGACCACTTCTCCCTTCTGGATGGGGGCGATGTGGCTTATCTGGACGCCGACGTTTCCGGCAGGATGAGGGCCTTCCACGGTGTGAAGGACGGCGTTCTCTACCTTATGGAAAGGGGAACTGGACCACACTGAGGCGTTAACGCAAATGTGGACGGGCGCGAACTTGCCAAGGGCGTCCACCGCGGCCTGGATATCATCCAGGGAGTCCTTAAGGGTGAATTCCGTGTCTGGAGCAAGGGGGGCGGTGCTGAAACTGGAGATGAAAATTGCCTTGGGGGTGACCTGGGTATCGGCCATTACCCCATAGGGGCGCTGGACGATTGCACACCAGAGGCCGCTGTCCAGAAGAACCTTCCTTACATCGGCGGCCTTGTCCGGTACTCCGGTGGGGAAGGATGCGTACTGCATCTGTTCTCCGGCTTCTACCAGGACGGCGAGCAACTTTCTCTTTTCTCCCCTGACGATTTCCTTAACCTTTCCGCTGACGGGGGAGGTAAGGAGAATCTCGGGGTGCTGTTTGTGGCACATGAGGGGCGATCCGGCCAGGACGGGGTCTCCTTCCTTAACAAGGAGTTTTGGTACGAACCCCTTGAAATCCGTAGGTTTTACTGCAACCACGTCAGGCCTTACAACCTTCATTACCACGGGGTTCGCTTCTCCGGCAAGGGGAACGTCGAGACCCTTTTTAAGTACGAGATTGTTGGACATTATAAAAACAGGTTTTGAGTATTTCGTATATACTTTGCGAAGATACGGATTTTTTTGCTAAATTTGTGTGTTTATTTAGGAATTTAACCACTTAAAACTAATATGAAAAAACTCTTACTGACTGCTATCGCAATCATCGCATCGGGCTCCATGCTCGTTCTTTACGCACAGGAAGAAAAGGAAATGAAAACCGGTTGGAGCTTCGGCGTTCTGCCCACTGCAACGTATTCCGTCGATAACGGCTTCCAGGCAGGTGCCTTTGGAGACATCTATTATTATGGTGACGGCAAAACATATCCGGATCCCCTCCACAAGATAAGCTGGGAAGGCTCCTACTTCACCCACAGCCACCGTATGCGCCTTTATCTCGCATACGACTCCAAGTACCTCATTCCCAACATGCGCGTAAACGCATCCGTCACCTACATGACAGACCCTCTGTACAGCATGTGGGGCTTCAACGGTGCAGCTGCAACGCAGGGTACAGATAATTATTTTGGCGATAATCACGTTTGGGGCAACAGAGACGTCACAATCCCTGAGTCTATCACCAACCCTACTACACTTACAAACGTGAACTATTACGGCATGAGCCGCAATATGCTCCGCATCCTGGCCAATTTCCAGGGCCGTCTCACGGACAACCTCAACTGGGCCGCCGGCATGAACTTCTGGAATTGGAAGATGGGGGACATGAAGGACAACGGTGTGAAGCAGGATGACGGCAGCACCATGTACTATAACACCAATGCAACCCTTTACAATTTCCTGGTAAACAACAACGTTATCACGGAAGCTGAAAAGAACGGCGGTTCCGCACTGGAAATCAACGCCGGCCTGGTGTATGACACCCGTGACATGGAGGCCGCTCCTAACAGCGGTATCTGGGCCGAGGCTTACCTGAACGGCAATGTAATCGGCCAGCAGTACCTCAAGGCCTGCGTCTATTTCCGTAACTACATTTCCATCCCTCTGGATTTCATCCCTGCCGGACGTCCCGTCTTTGCATATCGTCTTGCATGGCAGCACACCATTGCCGGTGAAACTCCCATCTACATGATCCAGAACAACCCTCTGCTTGTTCAGCGCAACATGATCTCCGAGGGCTTCGGTTCCAGCAACACCATCCGCGGTCTGCGTGAGAACAGGATTCTCGCAGAAGGCATGGCATGGACCAACATGGAACTCCGCATCAAACTTGTTAAATTCACTCTCGCAAACCAGTACTTCTACGTGGCAGTGAACCCGTTCTTTGATGCCGGTATCATTACCAAGCCTTACAAGGCCGATGCCCTTGCCAAGATTGCAGATGCTGACGGAAAGGTTTACGACCCCGTATTTGACGGTCTTACGGGAGGCCACAATCCCATTTACGACGCCTCCAAGGTGAAAGAACTCATTTACAGCGGCGGTGCCGGCCTAAAGATAGCCATGAACCAGAACTTCATCGTATCTGCCGACTTCGCAAAGTGCTTCACCGAGGGCATGGACGCCGGTCTGTGGATTGGTATCGGTATCAACTACCAGTTCTAACGGTCTCCGTGCCGGTATAGCCGGCCCCTGATTTCTTCCTCCGTCCGGATAACTTACGTTTTTTCCGGGCGGAGGACTGTTTTTACCGTCATCCCCGACCTGATCGGGGATCTCATCCACGGAAAAGGGGTGTTTTGGTGGACAAGTTGGGGTTTTGGGAGGTTTGTCCACGGATTTGGCGTTTTTGGTGGATGGGGTACATTAATGTTGTTGGTTATGCTTTTTTTTGCTAATTTAGCGGAGTAATGACGAAGGGATATGAGTGAGATTTTGAAAGATCTGAATCCGGAACAGCTGAAGGCTGTAACGTGTCTGGAGGGGCCAATGCTCATTGTGGCTGGTGCGGGGTCTGGGAAAACCAGGGTTCTTACTTCCAGAATTGCATACTTGATAGAGAACGGGGTGGCGCCGGAGCGCATCCTGGCGCTTACTTTTACCAAGAAGGCTGCCGGGGAGATGAAGGACCGCATTGCCCTCATGGTGGGCCCCAGGCGTGCCAGAAGCATCTGGATGGGCACATTTCACTCCATCTTCATAAGATTCCTGAGGGAATATGCGGAGTGGCTGGGCTTCCCCCAGACTTTCACGATTTACGATACAACGGATTCCACTAACGCCATAAAAGGAGTAATCAAGCAACTGGGCCTTGACGACAAGCTCTACAAGCCAAAAGAAGTCCTGTCACGCATATCCCGCGCCAAGAACGCTCTTGTAACGCCCACTCCGTATATGAACGGAACAGGAGGCTACCGTGAAGACGACCGCATTCACAAAAAGCCGGAAATCTACCGGATATACTCCGAGTACTGCCGTGTATGCAAGCAGTCAGGCGTGATGGATTTTGACGACATACTCCTGTATATGAACATCCTCCTAAGAGGCAATCAGGAAGCCCTGGGGGCAATATCGGCCCGGTTCAGCCACATCCTTGTGGACGAGTATCAGGACACTAACATGGCCCAGTATGTCATCCTCAAAAAGCTGAGCGCCGGGCACCGCAACCTTTGCGTGGTGGGAGACGATTCCCAGAGCATCTATGGCTTCCGCGGCGCGGAGATACAGAATATACTGAGCTTCAGTACAGACTTCCCTGAGGCCAGGACATTCCGTCTGGAAAGGAACTACCGCAGCACCCAGACCATTGTGAACGCTGCAAATACAGTCATCGCCAACAATGAGGGCCGCATTCCCAAGCAGTGCGTTTCCATGGGGGAGGCGGGGGAGAAGATACATGTGGTCAGCTCATATACGGAGCAGGAAGAGGCCATGCAGATAGCGTCGGCAATCCTTACCCGAATGCGCATGGAACATGCAGAGTATGAAGACTTTGCAATTCTGTATAGGACCAACTCCCAGTCCCGTGCTCTGGAAGAGCAGCTCCGCCGCCGCAACATTCCCTACATGATTTATTCCGGCAACTCCTTCTTCGAGAGGGCGGAGGTCAAGGACATGATGGCCTACTTCAAGCTTGCCGTGAATATAAATGACGATGAAGCCTTCCGCCGCGTAGTGAACAAACCCGCCCGTGGAATAGGCGATACATCCCTGAACGCACTTGCCGCCGCAGCTCAGGAAAACGGGCTGTCCCTGTTCAGGGCAGTTGCCTTGGATAACCTTGAAAGCTATGGCCTCAAGAGTGCGGCAGTTGCCAAGATCCGTGCTTTCTGCAACCTGATCCTGAACTCCGGCGCTGCTGACGGCACCGCCTACGATGCCGCCATGACCCTTGCATCGGAATCCGGCCTATACCTCTTCTATAAGGCAGATACCTCCATAGAAGGCCAGTCCCGCTTTGCCAATGTGCAGGAACTCCTGGACAGCGTGAAGGCATATGAAGAAGAGGTCCAGGGCAATTATGTGAACGCCCTCGTGGAAGACGGCGTAGTTCAGGACGCCACTGATGTTCCTGCGGCCGATATCCCAAAAGTCACCCTTGGAGAGTATCTGGAAAACGTTTCCCTCCTTTCCAGCGTGGATGTATCGGAGGACGAGACCCGCAACCGCGTGGCCCTCATGACGGTGCATTCCGCAAAGGGACTGGAATTTCCGTACGTGTTTGTGGCCGGCATGGAAGAGAATCTGTTCCCGTCTGGCGGATGGATGCTTACTCCCAAGGACCTTGAGGAGGAACGTCGCCTATTCTATGTTGCCCTTACTCGCGCCAAGAAGGCAGTTGGAGTATCTTTTGCCCGTACCCGCATGCGTAACGGCAAGCATGAGAGCAACGCCCCCAGCCGCTTCCTCAGGGAGATAGCTCCACAGTACCTGGACAAGCCCCTCCGCAGGGAGGACTTCATTACATCGGGCGGTATGGACGATATCTTCTCTGACGAAAGAAATGCTTTCGCACGGCCTTCAGCTCCGCGTGGATTTATTTTTTCGGACGGTGCCGAAAAAACCAAATCCCCGCTTCGCCCTTCTTTCACCACCCAGCGCACATCCTCACCTTCGGTTTCTTCTAAGCCCACATTTGCCCCCAGGCCTGAAATCATCGACGCCAACTTCCAGCCGGATGCAATGTCGTCGTTCAAGGTGGGGGACCGCATAGAGCATAACCGCTTCGGAGCCGGGGAGGTTTTGGAGATAACAGGAAAAATCCCCGAACTGAAAGCAAAGATTCACTTTGACCAGTACGGGGTCAAACTCCTTCTCCTTAAGTTCGCAAAACTAAGGCATATCTAAAAATCAAACCCCACAGACATACTGGCGGAGAAGCCGGTCATGTCACACCATTGGACGCCGATGCGGATGGGGCCCAAAACTGACTGGCGGGCGTATTCAAGCCCGGCGGCCCAGGCGGTGGGGCGGGACTTGAAGAACACCTTGTAGGAGGGGGAATCCTGGAACAGGCCGCCACGCAGGGTGACAAAGTTCTTGCGCAGGAAGCGGTATCTCAGGTCCAATGTTGCGGAGCCGCTGAGTGAACTGCACACCATGAAACCGGTAGCAAAACCAAAGAAGGGCATCTGGTGCTCTATGTAGCGCCCGGCCCTGATTCCGCCAACGGCAACGGTGTGGCGGGGATTCATGAGTGTGGGATCAATGGAATTCCAGCCGGAGAACAGTGACGGCTGTATGGTGAAATCTTCCCAAGGTGACACTGCAATCTCCAGCAAAGTGAAGTTTGACCAGTATGACGGATCAAAGCAATACCTTCCATCTACCTGGAAGCGGAAACCCTTTGTGGGGAAATAACCGTCGTTGAAGGTGTCAACGCGCAGTTTCCCGTATGCTGAATACCAGATTTTGCTCCAGTCCCAGGTCATGGTTTCCTTGCCGGCGCTGAGGAAGTGCTCATAAGGGTTAATCTCGGCAGAAATACCCGCTCTCATGGTGCCGTAGGTCATTCTGGAATCCTCAATATACCCGTCCAGACCAAGGGAAAGCAGCTTATGGTTCACAGATGCCTCCTTTGTGGAGAAGGACATGCTGGTGTACTTCTGGTTGAAGCAAACGCCGAACGACGGAATACCCAGCATGGGCTTGATGGCGGCGTCCAGGGTGACGGAAGGGTTGCCTCCCACTTTAATATCGGCAATGAATCTGGGGCCGAAGAGGCGGCGCGTGCCCAATCCCAGGTGGGCGGCTATGTAAACTTGCTCGTCGGTATCCGCGTGGAG
>JAEEGK010030733.1_pt1 | contig 10628 bp, 10 predicted proteins | sample 8958771 | NCBI WGS metagenome assembly JAEEGK01 (sample SAMN16246547, study PRJNA631951) | gut metagenome | biome: gut microbiome; feature: rumen; material: SC-attached | host: Bos | place: Iran: Karaj | collected 2018-10 | reverse complement strand
AAGAAGATGGGCGGGAAGAAAGGATATATAATCTCAGGACCGCATCTGAAGAAAATGGGATTGGTGGAGATATGCATATCATCATTACAGAAAGCAGGAATTGAATGTGATGAGTTTACTGAGACAGAGGGGAACCCCAGTACGGATACAGTAGATAAAGCTGTCGAAAAGTTCCGTGAGAGTAAAGCAGATTTTATCATTGCTTTTGGAGGAGGATCGCCGATTGATACAGCAAAGGCTGTGGCGGTGTTAGGTACTTATGGCGGCAGTATTACTGACTATGAAGGGGTCGGAAAAGTTCCGGGACCGGTGGTTCCTATGATAGCGATTCCGACGACTGCAGGAACGGGATCCGAGGTGACAGCATTTTCAGTTATAACAGATCATAAGAGGAATTATAAGCTTACAGTTGGAAGTGAATATCTGCTGCCTAAAACTGCTATTCTTGATCCTAAGCTCATTACAACAGTTCCGGCTAAAACTGCAGCAGCCTGCGGAGTTGATGCAATGGTGCATGCTCTGGAGGCGTATATATCACTGGCAGCATCTCCCTTCTCTGATATGATGGCACTTAAGGCATTGCAATTGATCGGAGGCAGCCTTAGGAAGTATTATAAGAATCGTACAGATGAAGAATCGGCCGAGGAGATGCTGCTGGGATCTCTCTTTGCAGGAATAGCCTTCTCCCATGCGAGACTGGGAAATGTTCATGCAATGAGCCACCCGGTCAGTGCATACTTTGATGTACCTCATGGCCTGGCCAATGCTGTTCTGCTTCCAACGGTGGTGGAATATAATGAAACGGCAGATAAGGGAAAGTACTATGAAATATATAGTGCTATAGCAGAGGCTCCTGTTCCAAGAGAGGCTTTTACATCACATATGCTGGTGGACGAAATAAGAAGCCTGAACAGGCAGCTTGATATTCCGGACGACCTGTCGTGTGTCGGCGTGACTGAGGATAAGTTTGAGGCCATGACAGATGATGCGATGAAGAGTGGAAATATCGCGGTTAATCCGAGAGTAACAACGCGGGAAGATATTTTAGAGTTATATAGAAAAGCGTATAAAATAGCTTAAACTAATCTTAATCAGCAAAAGTATTTTATGTATGTTAAAATATTTTTGCTGATTTTATTTTGCGCTTCGACTTGCGAAGAAAAGAATTGAAAATTGCAAAAGGAATAATTATGTATAAAAATGAGCAGTTACCGGAGAAAATAATAGAAGAGTTTGTAAGCGGATCAGAAAGTATCCTGGGCGGAAACCTTGTGGGGGTTTACCTTCATGGCTCATCGGTCATGGGCTGTTATAACCCTATGAAGAGCGACCTGGACTTCCTTGTTGTGGTTAATGACACGGTGACTGATGAGACTAAAAGAGCCTTTATGGACATGGTGGTTTCACTTAATGAAAAGACACCGGGCAAAGGCATCGAGATGAGCATCGTAAGGTGTGAGGCATGTGATCCCTTTGTACATCCTATGCCCTTTGAACTGCATTTCTCAAAGGGACATGTAAAGTGGTATAAGGATGATCCGACAGGATATATCAGTACCATGAAGGGAACGGACAGGGACCTGGCTGCACACTGCACTATAATCAGGGCCAGAGGCAGGTGTCTCAAGGGATGTCCCATCGACGAAGTATTCGGTGAAGTGCCGGAGAGAGACTATGCGGACGCTTTATGGTATGATATAGAGGAAGCGTCGGAAGATATTCTGGAAGATACAATGTATATTACTCTTAATCTTGCCAGAGTTATGGCATGGCTCAGAGAGAGAAAGGTTCTCTCAAAGCAGGAAGGCGGAGAGTGGGGACTCAGTAATCTTCCGGAGGAATATCGCCCGCTGATTGATGCGGCGCTGTGTGAATATAAGGGCGAGAGCGTGGAGTATGATCTCGCACTGGCGAAGAAGTATGCAGAGGAGCTGGTGGAAGAGATGAAAGAGGCCTGGAAAAAAAGTTAGAGGATTAACATGGAATCTGTAGTAAATGAATTATGTAATAACATATTCGGAGTATATCCTACTCATCTCGAAAAGTGTTCTGTCGGGATGGTAAATATAGTCTATATTGTTACCGTATGTAACGAGAGATATGTGGTACGCCTTAATAAGGATAAGGGCGCATACTCTGACAGTATAGACTTACTTAAGCAGGCCCATGTACTGGGACTTCCGGTTTCACAGGTGGTGAATATCGGCGTATATGAGGAATATGAATTTATAATTCTTACTTATGTCAGGGGAAAGGATCTGGGAATAGTATACCCATCCCTTACTCCGATAGATAAAAGGAATATAGCTATAGAAGTTGTGAATCTTCAGCAGAGAGCTGCAGGATTCGTATATAAAAGCAGCAGACTGCCGTGGTTTAAGTTTGTTTATGATGCACTGGATGTTGCGGAGAAGAGAATCAGAAAGTCAGGTTATTTTGATGTAAATAATGTTGAGAGAGTCAGACAGGCATCTCAGTATTTTACGAAATATTTTGAAACACTCAGACCTGTTACATATCTTGATGATATAAGCACCAAGAATCTGCTTATACAAAACGGACATGTTTCAGGTATTGTGGATATAGATGAGATAGGTTACGGAGACAGACTGACCTATGTGGCGCTTATGAGAATAGCACTCCTCAATATGGGATATGATGCGATGATATCAGATTTTATCTTAGAGGAAATGCGTGTCACAGATGTGGAGCGGAGAGCAGAATTATTCTATGCGCTTCTTTACTGCGTCGACTTCATGGGCGAACGAGGTATGAAGTTTAATGGCAGAAAGGTTCATGTGGATGAAGCAGTCATAGCAAGACTGAATAACATCTATAACGTTTTATGGAACACTTTCTGCGGAGTATGATTTACAGAGGTTTTAAGTATGAAATATAGAAGGATAGCGGCTTATATGTCAGCGGCAGCACTGCTGGCACTATCTGCCTGTGGCGGTGCTGATACAGCTAAGCAGGATGAAGAAACCACAGCCGAGATTATCACCATAACAGATGAAACAGAATCGATAACAGAGTCGGTATCAGAGGAGGAAATCTTCATCCCGACAAGCTACAATCTCCTTGATGAGGGCAAGGTTACTGAGTATAAGAATCAGCATCAGTCAGGAATGTGCTGGGCATATGCGACCGCAGCAGTTGCGGAGTCATCACTTATCGTAAGCGGATATGAGGATGAGTCGGTGGATCTTTCCGAGGGACATATCTGTTATTCGGTATACCAGTTTGCTGAAGATAGACCGTCTGATTCACAGGAAGACGGTGTTTATGTAGTTGGTGAAAAGAAGAAGAATAAGACAATCCCATACTTTGTAGGGGGTTCCTCCAGCCTGGTTGTCCAGCAGTTCGCGCTTGGCGCAGGCCCGATATATGAGCAGGAGGCGCCGATCAATACGGATGCCAGAGAGCTTGAAAAGAGCGTAGATAATTTTGCTAAGCTTGAGGAAGAAGGAAAACTTACAAAATATATGGGAAGCTATCTTCTGACTCAGGGACTTATATATGACAGTCCTGAAGAGATCAAGGAAGGCATAATAAAGCATGGCGCTGTATTTGTAGCGATATTTGCAGATCAGAAGGGCGCCGGTAAAGATTCTGAGGGACATAGTAATTATTATCTTACAGACAAGACTAACCCTCCGAAAGATACCAATCATGTTGTTACTATAATCGGCTGGGATGATAAGTATTCAAAGGATAATTTTACTAACACACCATCAGGTGACGGCGCATGGCTGGTTAAGGATTCCGCTGCTAATTCCGGTTACTTCTGGATGTCATATGATGAATTCTATGATGAGACTTCAGCTCAGGGAATGGTCTTCTCAAAGAGATCTGATTATGGGGATATTCTTTTCCATGACTCTCTTATCCCGATGTGCGGAATAAAAGCGGAGGGTGAATATACAGAGATTGCAAGTGTATTTAAGTCAGATGCGGATAATGAGATAAAGGGTCTCGGAATCTATGCAAATGCGTGTGAACAGAATGTAAATGTATCGATATATAGAAATCCTGAACCTGGAAAACCGGATTCCGGAGAAAAGCTGTATGAGAAGGATTATGTTATAGAGCATAAAGGATATGAGGTTGTTAATGTTGATGCAGCAGCCTCAGTCAGTGCAGGGGACAGCTTCAGTATAGTATTAAAATATTCAAATTCCGGTGTGGCTGAGATTGCTCCTTTCGAAGGAGATGAAAGCATGTATCCGACAGCATCCTGGGCAGAAATCTATATCGTTTCCAATGAAGGCGAGAGCTATGCAAAGTCAGGCGATACATGGTATGATACATCTAAATCAGAAACATCAGCTGTATTTGGAAAGACAGGTACGCTGAATAACGCGTGTATCAAAGTGCTGATGCGCTAGATAACGCAGGAGCCGGGCGTTGATGCGCTGAGGGGGGGAACTGCCTATGGATACTATGGATGAAAAGAGGAAGAAAGTCTATAAGTACATGTGGATGTTTTACGGAGGACTGATTCCGAGTTTAATCATACCGACATTTTTGGTGATCGGACTTCCGCTTATCATCTATGGAGGTACGAAATTCTTTAAAGCACAGAAGGAGTTAAATGCACTGTATAAGGATACCTTCGTAAAGGGACCTTTGCAGCAGAACTTCGAAAATGTAACCTATAATCCTGAACAGGGTTTCGATAAAGAGACAGTAAGGAACTTCAACCTTGTAAGGATGAGTGGAATATTCAGTTCCGAGGATTATATCAGGGCATCCTATCAGGGCGTAAACTTTGAGATGGCACAGGTTTATGTGGCTCATGATTCGGACAACCCTTCTAAAAGTGATATCTGCTTTAAGGGAAGAATGATGATATTTGATTTTCCGGACAAGGTAGTATCATCCGTGACTATATTCAGTGATACCTTTAAGCACAGAGCATTTAGTGATAAAGATGCAAAGGACAATAAGGTTGAATTCGAAAGTGCGGAATTTAACAGGCTGTTTGATGTATACTCCCTCAGCCCGCATGATGCATTTTATCTTATAACTCCGCAGTTTATGGAGCGGCTGTTCAGTCTTCAGTCAAAGTATGACAGCATAGTAGTGAGTGCGGTCGGCAACAGAGTTATATTCGGTTTTAATGAGCCGGACAACAATGCATTTGATTCAAAGAATCTTTATGTGGGTACTTCAAATGAAGATGAGATGAAGAAGGTGCAGGCAGATATTGATGATATAAAAACGATCATCACAACAATTAGAAATATACAGAGCTTTTAGTATTGACTCGTCCCTTGGGGCAGGGTTTACAGTATTCATAAGGATACAGACCTTGCCGGAGGGACGTTTTTTATGTCAGTACTAAGAATCTTATTAAAACGAAATAAACCTTGGATAGCTGCTGCGATTTTTACTGCGCTGCTTTCGAATCTTTCGCAGATGATCTACATGTATTTCGTGGGAGAGCTTGTAAATAAGATCGAAGCAAGGACGGCGGTGAGCATGGCATTTATTGCCCTGCTGGCAACTCTCATAGCCTTAAGTGTGATCACGCTTTTTATAAATCAGTATGTGGGACGTATCGCCGCAGAAAAAATGGCGCATACACTCAGAATGGGCTTTGCCGCGAAGCTTTTGCACCGGTCCACGGAGCAGGGAAAGACATGCGACACTGCAACGACTATGTCCGTCGCACAGAATGAGCTCGCACAGGCAGACGGCTATCTCGTAAATGTATTCTTCGATATCACAGGAATGCTCCTTATGGGCATCCTTGCAACGGTATTTATGTTTATTCAAAATGTAATCCTTACCCTTGTACTGCTCATTCCGACTCTGCTCATTCTGGTATACGTCGGATTCTCAAGCAGAAGTCTTTCATCGATAGTATCCGCAGCACAGAATGAAAAAATGAAGATGAACAAGGCCGGCTTTGCGGCGGTTCACGCATTTCCTGCGGTAAAGACCTTTGAGGGCGAAGAGCTCTGTAAAAAGGCGATGGACGCGCGACTGGTCAGCTGGACAAAACACCAGACAAAAGTCGGCCGGTTTGCGGCTCTCTATAACACGCTTTCGGGAATCATGTCCCGGGTTCCGCTGATGCTGCTTCTTCTGGCAGGCGGATATATGGTCATTAAGGGAAAGATACTGATGGGTACTCTCGTGCTCTTCCTTAATCTTCAGAACAGCCTTACACAGTCGATAATGAATCTTCCAAACTGGATTGCAGGCTTTAAGGTGTTTACGACAAATCTGTCGAGAGTTGATATAGAGTGAGGATACGAAAATGATCGAATTAAAAAATGTGACATATACATACGAGAATCATCCGGTTTTCGAACATATTTCACTTAAGGTTGAAAAGGGACAAAAGGTCGGAATAGTCGGTGAAAGCGGATGCGGAAAGAGCACGCTTCTGAAGCTGATCGCGGGTCTTTATGCTCCGACGGATGGAAGCGTGATCGTTGCGGGAGAAAGCGTTCCTTCGAATATCACGAAGAAGGTTTCGGTGGTAATGCAGTCACCGATGCTGCTTCCCCTTACCATACGCGAGAATATAACCATGGGGCATGAATATTCTTCCGAGTGGATAGACAGAGTTGTTGATGCCGCGAATATAAGAAGCTGGATAGATACGCTGGACAAAGGTCTTGATACTTATCTCGGTGATCGTGCGGATGAGCTGTCGGGCGGCCAGGCACAGCGTATTGCGATAGCGAGAGCTATATGCAAGGATGCCGATATCCTTCTTCTTGATGAACCGACTTCAGCGCTGGACGGAGAAAATGCAGCGTCGGTTCTTGAAGCACTTAACCGTTATGCGGCCGGTAAAACCGTGATACATGTAACCCACAGACCGGAGCACCTGTCCGGTTACGACCGCATATTCTCCATGAAGGCAGGTGAGTTATCGGATGAATCGTAAGGTTATAAAAATACTTAAAGAGCTGAGATTATGGAAAACATTTGTCGTAGTAATGATCCTGAGATCACCCTTTGATTTCCTGAATTCCGTGCTTAACGCAAATATGCTGGAAAGTTTTATACGTCTGACGGACCGGAGAGACGGTGATAATCTTACGCGGGCTTTTTGGATATTCCTGCTGCTCACTCTTCTGCTGTTTGCTTACAACGCAAGCATCTGGGCAACCGTTGCGGTAAAGACGGATATGATGCTGCACCGCCGCCTCAGAATGAAGATTCTCGAATCAATGCTGTCACGTACTCAGCAGGAAATGGAAGAATACTCGGAAGGCGACTGGATCACGCGAATCAACAGCGACGTGGATAAAGTGGCGGACTATCTGACAGCGCCGATAAACTTTATGCATTCCATGATCGCCGTAGTAAATTTCATACTTTCGTCGGTGATACTTATACTGCTTAATCCGACGCTGTTCGGCATATCAATATTTCTGATGATACCGTTCTTCATACTGAGCAGTATCGTGATAGTACGAAACATTCCGAAGTTCAGAAAGAATGCCCAGGAATCCTTCGCAAGGTACACGAACTGGATGGAGCCTATAGTCGAATCGGGAGACGCAATCGCTGTATTCGACGGACAGGATATCGTACTGGATAAGGTCAGAGAAGAAAGCGAGAAGATAATGCGGGAAAATGTAAAGGCACATAAAAGGACCGCATGGTCTTCTGCAGTAACCGCCACATCGGGAATGACGGGTTATATATTGCTTCTCCTCATCGGAAATAGTATGATTGGAACTAAAGTAAGAGATTTCGCACAGCTTATGAAGGTAACTCAGTACCGCGGCCATATGATGATGGGCATCATGTGTGTAAATGCGGGGGTAAACAATATGAAGACGAATCTTACCGGTGCAGAAAGAGTTGATGAGGTGCTCAACGCAGACAGTGCCCGCGGATGAGGAGTTTGGCACAGACGGCCTTTGAGGAAATAAATGGATAATACGAACGAATATGAATTAATAAAGATCGGCGAGCTCGCCGCCATGGCAGGTATATCCGTAAAAGCTCTCAGGGTGTATGAAAAGAAGAATATCATAACACCCGTGGAGATAGATGAAGAGACCGGGTACAGGTATTATTCACCCGGTCAGCTTCAGCAGGTGGAGGCACTTCTCGCCCTGCAGGATATGGGCTTTACATTGAATGAGATAGCTCTCATAATGTCAGGAACCTGCTCGAAGGAAGAGATGGAAACACTGGTAGAACAGAAGAAGGCTGTTCTTCAGGAGCTTATCTGGAAGACAGAGGCAAAGATGAACGGACTGGACTCTATTCAGAAGAACTATGAGCAGTGGGCTGACTCTGATAAAGTTAAAGGCATGACGGAGGAGGAAAGAATCCGAAGCCTGTCCAGACTGGCAATCCTGAATGAAGAGAATGTCCGTCAGATCCTGAGCGAGGTAATCTGGCTGTAGGACGTGTGCCAGGCTGCTCCGGAGGCGTAAGCCGGCAGAGCAGCGTATCACGAACCGGCACTTCCATAATGCCGGAGGCCGTAGTTCCAGAAGAACCAGGCGCCTATGGCAGCTATAACTGCAATAAGCGGGGATATATGTGACAGTGCAGGAAAAGGCACTTCTTTTCCCAGCAGGGCGGCTACAGGATAGTATCCGGTTAAGGCATAAGGAATAACAAAGGAGAGAATCCCTTGTACGCCCTTTCCGTATATAGTTATAGGGTAGTCGGTATAATTCTTTAAACCATAATTATTGTTAGTGAGGAGAGATACAATCTCCTCACTTTTTATTGTCCAGAAACTTATGGTTCCGGTGAAGATTGTTATGGATGAGAATATTACAAAGGCAGATATAAGATTTATGCAGTAAAGTGTAATGATCTTTGGAGTCCAGGCTATGCTGAGCTTTGACATACTGTAAAGCCAGAATGCTACGGATAAAACCAGTCTCGGTATAAATGTATACTGGAACTGCGACAGGACCATGTAGAGGAGAGGCTTGATAGGTCTTGTCAGATACAGATCAAACTTTCCGCTTCGTATCAGCTCACCCATATCCTTCATAGGGCTCCAGAAGAAGAAACAGCTGAAGCTGTATGCCAGCCAGCTTGTTGTGAACATGAACAGTATCTCATAGCAGTTCCATCCGGCTATGGTATCGAAGTTATGGAAGATGACCATGAAGCCTGCGAAGTATATACCGATCTGGATGGTGTTTGCTATAAGCTCGAAGATAAGAGCGAAGTGATAGGCCAGTTTGCCTTTCATATATATGACAACAAAGTGTTTATACATTTTCAGAAGATTCATATGTCAGCCTCCTTGTACGATAAGCTTTTTCTTACCGATTTTCCAGGTCACAAGAGTTAAGAGGTATAGTATGACCAGCCATATCAGCTGGACCAGCAGATTCCTCAATATGCTTTCCCGTTCCATAGGTGTTGTTATGATGGTCACAGGAATGGCGTATATGGCTCTGAAAGGAAGAAATGCATTTATATGCTTTAATAGTCCCGGGAACATCTGAACAGGGATCCACGAGCCTGACAGAAGCTTGTAGATGGCTGCAAGCAGCATGTTGAGGGGCCAGGTTACAATCAGCCAGAAAGCCATGAGTCCGATGATCAGTGAATAGAAAAACTGGATCAGGTAGGCGGCGGTAACGGAGATGAGTCCGAAGAACAGCTGCCCCTCAGCTATAACAGGTGAGTGATAAGCAAAGCCGGTCACAACACAGAGTGGAATGCAGTATAACAGGAACTTGATAAGACTTGTTCCAAGATGCTTGGAGAATATCATGGACCTGAAATCGATGGGACGTATGAGCTGATTTGCTATATTTCCTGATTGAATCTCGGTATTGATCCAGGCTATTACATTACATTCCATAAAGGTTGAGATTATAGTTGCAACGATGATGTATCTGATGGTCTCATCATGATCAAGACCAGTCGCACGTCCTGGATTTGAAGAAAACAGTGCATTCCATAAGGAGAACTGCATGTACAGATAGATGACCTTTGACAGCAGATTTGCCCAGACAGAACTGGAGTATACAAGGTGTTCTTTTATTCCTATTTTCATGTAATCAATATATTTACGCATGGTCTCACTCCCCATCTCTATATATCTGTTTAATTATCTCTTCAAGATCTGTTGTCTGATAGGAGGTCTTAAGATCCGTAAGTGTGCCGTTATAGATAAGACTTCCCTTGTTTATGATCATCATTTTTTCGCAGAGGGTCTCGATGTCTGAAACATCGTGGGTGGTAAGGATAATAGTGGTATGACGTTCAGCGTTGATCTTCTTGATAAAGTCTCTGATCCTCTCTTTTGAGAGAACATCTATTCCGATTGTCGGTTCATCCAGAAAGAGAATATCCGGATTATACAGAAGAGATGCAGCTAGATCTGCTTTCATACGCTGGCCAAGACTGAGAAGCCTTGGAGGCTGGTTGATGAATTCATCTATTCCGAGAACCTCTTTGAAAAGTTCCATATTTTCCTGATAAACGCTGTCCGGCACACGGTACATATCTTTAAAAAGCTTCAATGTATCAAGCACCGGGATGTCCCAGCAGAGTACACTTTTCTGACCGAAGACAACACCGATCTTCAGCATGATATCGCGGCGGTTCTTCTTAAAGGTCATACCGTTTATGGAGATACTTCCCTTATCAGGGATAAGGATTCCTGTCAG
>JAEEGK010030731.1_pt1 | contig 10628 bp, 10 predicted proteins | sample 8958771 | NCBI WGS metagenome assembly JAEEGK01 (sample SAMN16246547, study PRJNA631951) | gut metagenome | biome: gut microbiome; feature: rumen; material: SC-attached | host: Bos | place: Iran: Karaj | collected 2018-10 | reverse complement strand
TGTGGGTCAGCATGTCGTTCTTCTTGCCGGGCATCAGGCCGGTCTCCTTGTTCAGGATGGCACGCATATACTTGTCGGTCGAGAGCAGACCCTTCATCAGGATGTCGCCCTTGCCTTCGCGAATCAGGCCTACGGCTTTCACACCGGCCTTGTTCTCGTCGGCCTCCTGCACCAGCTCGAATTTATCGGGATTGATACCCTCGGCGGCGCAGATTTTCTTGATGGTCTCGATGTCGCCCACCAGGGTGGCGTCCACAATACCTTTGTCGACGGCGGCACTCACGGCGCAAACAGTGTGGTCGTCGTTGGCATAAGCGGCCACCAGTCTTTTCTTTCCTTTAGTCTTGACCAGTTCCAGAAGGTCGTCTAATTTTGTAATCATCTTGCTATTAATTTATTAATAATTTAACAATAGGGTTTCGGTTTCTCCAACCGTCTGCAAAGTTACAAAAAAACTTTCATATACGACTTTTTTTCGTAATTTTGCACACGCTATGCCATTCGTAGAGAACTTACGCAACTATCGGAGCCTGTCCATCGTAGGCCTGGAAAAAAACACTGGCAAGACGGTATGTCTTAACTATCTTTTGGGCCGGCTGCACCAGCTTGGGATCTCCACCGCTGTCACCTCCATCGGTGTCGACGGCGAGCAGGTGGACTCCGTCTACGCCACTGCCAAGCCCGAAATCACCCTCTACGAGGGCATGCAGTTCATCACCTCCCATAAACACTACCTGCAGCGTCGGCTTGTCTCGCGCATCCTTGCCGTCGACGAGCGGCGCACAGCCCTCGGCCAGCTGGTGACAGCACAGGTGCTCTGCCCCGGACGTATCCTCCTCTCGGGGGCCGCCACCACCGGTGTCCTCCGGCAGCAGATAGCCCAGTTCCGGCAGGGCGGTGTGCAGCTGTCCATTGTCGACGGGGCGCTGTCGCGACTCAGTCTGGCCTCGCCCACGGTCACCGAGGCCATGATTCTGGCCACCGGTGCAGCTGTCTCGCCCAACCTCCAGCAGCTTATCTCCCGCACCCGCTTTGTATACCGGCTCATCAACCTTCCCGAGGTGTCCGACACGCTCCGCGACAAGCTCTCCGCCGTCGACAGCGGGCTTTGGATAGTGGACAGCGACAACAATGTCCACGACCTGGGCATCCAGTCCGTCTTCCTTCTCGGCCCCGACAGCAAGGAACTCTTCGCCCGGGGCAACACCCTCTTCGTTTCGGGAGCCGTCAGCAACCGTCTGCTCAAGTTCCTCTCCGCACTCCCCAACATCAAGGACATCGTCCTCATAGTCCGCGATTTCACCAAACTGTTCATCACCCCCGACGCCTATGCCGATTTCACACGGCGGGGTGGCACCCTGCAGGTGCTGCAGCGCTCGCGCCTGATAGCCGTGTGCCTCAACCCCACCTCGCCGCAAGGCTATACCCTCAATTCTGCCGAGGCCTGCCGCCAGCTGTCCGAGGCACTGCAGTGCCCGGTCTACGACGTGGTGCAGTGTGGGCGCGAATGACAAACCACTGACGTCGTTCAATCCTGTATCGATACAGTATACTTATCCTATCGTTATCCTTCATCAGGTAAGATAACGATAGGATAACAATAGTGGAAGGATGCTGGATTGAAGGGCGCTACTATGTGGCGGAAGACGGATTACTGGCTGTCGGATTTATGCCTATGGCGGTTTTTGATGCGGAGCCAGCGTTTCCAGGTGGCCAGGTCGAACAGGCTTGAATCGGTGGTGGCCTGCCAGGTGAGCAGGGCGCCGATGGGGATGAATACGAACGTGGACACCCACATGCCGACGGGACCTACAGCGCTCTCGCGGACTGACTTCTCGCTAATCATGCCGATGACATAGTATAGCACGAAGAAGATGACGGAGGCCACCAACGGCATGCCCAGTCCGCCTTTGCGGACAATGGAACCGAAGGGGGCACCGATGAGGAACAGCAAGAGGCAGGCAACGGAGAGGGTGAATTTGCGCATGAGCTCAATCCAGTGGCGGTTGATGTATTCGCGGTCGGAATCGATGATGGAGTTGTAGGTCTGCACATCGTTCTGTTCGTTGAAGGCCTGTATGCGGGCCTGCGATATGACTTTCTTGCGTTGGAAGGCGTTGGTGTCGGCAAGAGCCTGTTTCACGTCGAGGTAGACGCTGCTGTCGCCGTGGTGTGTTTGGTAATAGGTGTATACACGCATCTTCTGCATGAGGCTGCGGTTGAATTCGGCGTAGCGGTCGTTGAGTCCTTCGGTGAGCATGCCTACCGTGGAATCGAGTTGGGCCACATTGAGCATCTGGTAGTGGCCGCTGAAGAGGTCTTCGGAGGATTTCTTGAAGGCAAAGGAGGAGATGTCGAAGGTGAGTATCTGCTTGTCGAAACCGATGCTGGTGAGAGGGCGTGACTCGGCGTTCTCGCCGTCGGTGGGTTCGGAGTAGGAGTAGCCCTCGAAGAGGGTGAAGAGGAGGTAGTTGTCGTCGGGTGTGGTTTGCATGTAGCCGTGGTCGGCGACAATGATGTTGGTGCGGTCGATGCCTTGGGTGTGGTCGTAGATGATGATGTCGTGCAGGGTGCGCCCGTCGGGGTCTTTGCGGTTGATGCGGATGACGTAGCCGTCGATGTCGTCGTAGTATTCGCTGGGACGGATGCTGACGGCGGGCTTTTTGCGCTGGATGTCGTATAGGGTGTTGCGGTATTTGTACATGGCCACGGGCAGGACGTTGTTGGCGAAGTAGAAGGCCACGCCGGTCATAAGCAGTGCGACGAGCGCCATGGGGAACATGATGCGGCGCACGGAGATGCCGCCGGCTTTCATGGCCACGAGTTCGTATTTCTCGCCGAAGTTGCCCATGGTCATGATGGAGGCAAAGAGGACGGAGATGGGGAGGGCCATGGGCACAAAGGTGGCGGAGGCGTAGAGGAGGAGTTCGGCAATGACGCCTACGTCGAGGCCTTTGCCCACGAGGTCGTCGATGTATTTCCAGACAAATTGCATGAGGAGCACGAACACCGCGATGGCAAAGGTGAGCAGGAGGGGTCCGAGGAAGGACTTGAGGATGAGTTTGTCGACTTTCTTCATGGCCGGGGTGTCCGCGCGGTGGGTTATTGCATCAGTTGGTTGAAGACTTTGATGAGGTCGTTGCCGTTGGCGATGACCAGCAGCAGCAGGAGGATGATCATGCCGATGTTCTGGATGACGTTGAGGGCTTTCTCATTGACAGGTTTGCGGGTGATCATCTCCCAAAGGGTGATGACGATATGGCCGCCGTCGAGGCCGGGGATGGGGATGATGTTCATGAAGGCGAGGACCACGGCCAGCAGTGCGGTGAGGTTCCAGAAGGCAAGCCAGTCCCAATGGTCGGGGAAGAGGGTGGCGATGGTGATGAAGCCGCCGAGGTTTTTGGCTCCGTCTTTGGTGAAGAGTATCTTGAGCGAGGAGACGTAGGTGACGAGGGTCTCCCAGCCGTAGCTGATGCCTGCAGGGATGGCCTGGAGGAGTGTGTAGTCGATATGGTTGACCTTGAAGAACCGGGACATGTCGCTGACGGCATAGATGCCCAGTTTGCCGTCGCTGCCCAAAAGGATATGGCTCTCTTGGTAGTGGTTGTCGCGGTAGTAGCCGAGCACGATGCTGTCGCCGGCGCAGGAGGAAAGGGCTTTGGTCAGATCAGTGGAAGAGGGGGTGAGTATGCCGTTGATGCTTACCAGGCTGTCGCCTATCTGAATGCCGCAGCGTTTGCCCAGCGAGCCTGCTGAGAAGTCCTTGACCACAAACGGAATGCGGGGAGTCATGAGATGTTTGGGGTTCTCGTTTACGATAGTGGAGAGGAGGTCGGGGCTGAAGGTGATGGTCACCAGGCTGTCGCCACGCAGGAGGGTGGCTGTGCGGGGCTTGTCGAGTATCAGCTTCTTGGTTGCTGCGGTGAAGTCGAATTGCTCTTCGCCGTCGATGGCGTAGATGATGTCGCCGTTTTGGAAACCTTGGTCAAGGAGTACCTGGTGGTATTCGTAGCCCAGGGTGGCGTTGCGCAGGGGCAGTTCGTCTTTTCCCCAGTGGGAGAAAATGGCGCCGTAGATAATCAGTGCGGAGATGAAGTTGACCAGCACGCCGCCCGAGATGATGCACAGGCGCTGCCAGCCGGGCTTGGTGCGGTATTCCCAGGGTTGAGGTTCTTTCTCCAGATCGTCGGCTCCTTTGGTTTCGTCCACCATGCCTGCGATGTCGCAGTAGCCGCCCAGGGGTATCCAGCCCAGGCCCCAAAGGGTGTTGTTCTGGTCTTCGGGACGCAGGTTGGCTTCTTCCCACGATTCGGGGGTCTTGGAGTTGAAGAATAGGAAGTGCCATTTGCCATTGAACTTCTTGGCTTTGAAGATGGAGAATTTCCAGTTGAAGAAGACATAGAAACGGCGTACACGGGTGTGGAACAGTTTGGCGAAGAGCAGATGCCCCAGCTCGTGGGTGACTACGAGTAGCGTCAAACTGACGAGGAATATAATGGCTTTCATACAGTTAGAATTCCTTAAGGTATTATTATTAAACGTGCAAAGATACGAAATAATGTTGATACGGCAGGTGTTTGTTGCAAAAAACAATAAAAAAGAGGCTGCGACCACCGTCCTAGCAACAGTATCGGGCATGCACGGGGTTGGATTGACGGCCTGTCGAGGGGCGGAATGGGAGGATGGTGTGTTCGCTTTGCGCGTTGTTCAGCAAGGTGTTTGCTGTTTAGTATGTGGCGATTGTGGTGCGCCACGAAAGGTGATAGGAAAAAAAATTTTGAGGTTTTAACATTTGATACGTTTTTTTTGCGTATCTTTGCAATCGTGAAAGTAACAGAAGCCATAGAACACTTTGCCAACTATGTCTCGAACGAGCGTAGAATGGCTGCGGGCACGACGAAATACTATGTGGGTGTGACCAACAGTTTCGCCAGTTATCTGCAGTTGCATGGCATTGACGAGGTGGAGGGGATTACAGCGGCCATGGTGCGCGATTGGCAGTTGGAGCAGACCTTGAAGGGTCAGCGTCCCGGCACGATGGTGAAGAAGATGGCTGCCCTGAGGGCATGGTTTAAATACCTGCGTATGTACGAGGGGTTTGAGCATGATATCATGGCGAAGATCACTCCACCGAAACGTCCCAAAAGGCTTCCTGTCTATTTCCGCGAGAAGGAGGCAGAGACCATCTATTCCAGCCAGTTCCCCGACACGTTCGATGGCGAGACGGAGCGGTTGGTGCTGCGTATGCTGTATGAGACGGGCCTTCGCCGCTCGGAGCTTGCGTCGCTGACGCCCAGCAGTATCGACCTGCAGGCGCGCTACATCAAGGTGAGGGGCAAGGGAAACAAGGACAGGGTGGTTCCTATCGAATTGGAGTTGGCAAACAATATATCGCGATATTTGACGTTACGTGAGGAGATGATGACACAGATACATGCCCTGCAACCCGATAGGGAGATGCCTGCCAAGCTGCTGATTACCAGCAAGGGCAAGGCCGTCACAGGCGATGTGATTTACGCCATTGTCGAACGGTATATGCATCCCGTCTCCAACGCCGACAGGACAAGCCCGCATGTGTTCCGCCACACGTTTGCAACACACATGCTGAACGAGGGAGCGGACATTAGCGCCATCAAGGAGTTGCTGGGGCACAGTTCGTTGGCATCGACCGAGATATACACCCACGTGTCAAGAGAATATTTGAAAGAAACCTATAAACACGCCCATCCAAGGGCACATAAAAAGTAAGGAGATCACTATGAACACAACAATCAATGCCGTAAAATTCAAGGCAGACCCCAAGTTGGAAAAATTCGTGAATGAAAAAGTGGCCAAACTGGACCGCCTTATCGACAACGCAGTGAAATGCGAAGTAACCCTCAAAGTCGACAAGCCCGAGAGCGACAATAACAAGATTGCCGAACTCTCACTCAATCTCCCCGGTCAAACCCTCTTCAACAGCAAACAAGCCGATACCTTCGAGGAGGCTGTGGCAGATTGCGTGGACTCGATGAAGGGTCAAATCGACAAATACAAGGAACGCTACAAGTAACACACATCAGTATTAACCCAGTGCCGGGGCGGTCACAAACAGTGGCCGCCCCGGTACTTTTATTGTGTGGATGGTGACTCCAGTGTTTGGCGGTGTAAGGATTCGGTGTGTAGCATACCGAAGAGGCCGCGGCGGAGGGTGAGGCTGACGGTGTCGCCGATGCGGAGGGAGCCGTCGTGCTCCATGCGGAAGTAGATGGTGCCCTTGACGGGCGAGATGACGTTGATATAGTAGTTGTGAGCGTCTTTTTTCTCAATATGCCGGGTGACTACGCCTTGCCCCACGACGGGGTCGCCGATAGGGATGAGGCGGTTGGTGGTAAAGACGGCGACCATCAGCAGTCCCGTCACAATGCCTGTGGCGATGGTGCTATGGACGAAACGTCCCCAGAAGTTGTAGCTTTTGAACGTTATATTAATTTATTATTGCATTGAGAGGGTACAATAATATGACGGCTGTGGCGTTATGAGAATGATGCTGATATATTATCTTTTGGCTGTAAATGTACTGACGTTCATTGTCTACGGTGTGGACAAATGGAAGGCACGTCGTGGACGTTGGCGTGTGCCGGAGGCCACGTTGATGGGCTTGGCGGCATTGGGTGGCAGCGTGGGTGCGTGGCTGGCAATGCAGCTCTTCCGCCACAAGACCCAGAAGAAGAAGTTCCGCTACGGTGTGCCTGCGCTGTTTGTGCTACAAGTGGCAGCGGTGGTGCTTTTTTTAAACATGATTCATCAAGTAGGATAAGCAATGACAGTGTTCATATTACATAATCTTAAATCGACTAAATGGCTGATTGCTATCGCGGCAATCGGGGCTGCGGTTGTGTTGCTGTTGCGGACGGGGGTAGGGGAGAGCGTGAAGCGGGAGAGTGCGCGGCTGTTTGAGTATGAGTATATCCCCAACCAGAATGTGGATATCGACCGGTGCGAGACGGCGGGGATGGCGGACTCGATTTACAAGGACTTCCGCAAGAAGTACCGCTTCCATTATCAGGGCATAGGGATGGCATCGTTTGGCGACAGCAGCCGCATGATTCTGCTTAGCGACATCCCTCCCCACTTCGAGACGGACTCCATCGCGCCTATCTTTGCCGAGTTCACGCACAAGACTGTGCAGCGTAAGCATCCCATAGGGTATGACGGCTACGTGACAGATGTGCTCATCCTGCTCGGCAACGCCACTCAGGAGAATTGCGACAGGCTGATACGGCGACTGAATAGGGAACTCTTTTTTAGTGAATATAAGCCTACGCTGATGAAGTTGCCTGCCGAAGAAAAACGCCGTTATTTTGCCAAGGAGAATATCGACTACCAGATTTCATTGGAAGAGTTTAACACTTGGTTTATGGAGGAGGGAGAGGGCTTTATCCATCTTGATGACACAAATACAGTGCTGACCATTAGTGACATTTTTGCCAAGAAAGCACGCGGTGTTTTCTTTAGTCAACAGCCGGGTTTTGTGGCTTGGGCTCTTGCAAAGAATGCTGATCTTTTGGGTTACGGGCAAGGTGCCCGTACTCCTGTTGACGGGCAGGGTGCCCGTACTCCTGTTGACGGGCAAGATGCCCGTACTCCTAATGACGGGCAAGATGCCCGTACTCCCATACGGCAGTTCACACTGGATGCCGACCTGATTCTGGGTGCTTTGGCCGATAGTAGTACGCTGGTCATCATCGGCCGTGAGCGGCAGTCGCCGCTTAACGAGCTGCCCCCGCTACAGATTGAAACTATCCTGCTGCTGGCCTCTACCACCGAGAAGGAACTGTCGCAAAGCCTGGACATCAACGACCTGATGGCCGGAAAGATGAACAACGGGCGCGACTGGTGCCCCACCTACTTGAGCCGCGAGCTGGAGAACACCGAGTTTGGCGACTTGATGACTATCACCGACGTGCTGCTGAAGGATTGGTCGGAACGCGGCACCATACAGGAGGGCTACTACCGTTACCCCGAGCCGGGTTACTACCCCTTCGACCAACCCCTGTTCCGCAAGCTGGGGCTGAACGAGCTGGTATATAATTGGAACACCGCCGGAGCGATGTATGCCATCGATTGTGAGAAAAACGATGTCTCCAACACTCACACATTAACACATTCAAGCAATAACACAATCAAATACACCATTTATACTTTAGGCCGCACGGGCTCGCTGCCGGTGAGCTACTTCAACTCGCAGGAGCGCAGCCAGTCGATAGGCTACCGCTACGAGAGCCAGGCCTACCACTATTTCGCCACCCTCGGCAACACCGACTTGGCGCGTGTGGTGCAGTACACGGCATTGTACCAGCTGTTTATCGACAACAACATCACCTATTCGGGCAACACATATCCTTCTTTCCCCAAAAACAAGCCTTTCCTGCTTTACAAGCCTTCGGCAGATTTGCTCACCCTGCTCCGGCAGCTCAGCGAGGAGGAGATTGGCACGCTGGCCGACAGCCTGTCGCAGCGCAGTTTCGTAAACTACCAGAAGGAGCACCTCGACAAGCAGCTGCACGAGAACGAGCAGAAACACAATATCTCGTACAGCGAGGAGCATATCGACGCCATCTACCGCAATGTGCACCGCGACACCAAGGCGGGCATCGGCAGGAGCCTGCTGGAGGTGAAGAATATGCTGTGCGGCCTCAGCGAGGAGCAGTTCAAGCAGCTGGCGCGATACCTCTCTTATCCTCGCGGGGTAAGAATCCACGACCGCGAGAGCTACAACACCATGCTGCGCGGCCGGCGGGTGAACATGTTGATGCGCGAGGTGGGCAAGAACAATCTCGACCTCTTGGGGATGGACTTGAAGGATGTGAAGAACTGGTATGCCGCCAACCTGAAGGCCAACGCGGGGCGGTACATGAAGACTTCGTCGCTCATCATCACCTACGCCGACCTGCTGACAACCGGCGGCCATAACCTTTCGTCGCGCATCAGCCGTGTGAACTCGATGACCAACTACAAGCGCAATCGCGGCAACTACACCCCCACGGACTATGAAAGCCCTTCCCAGCCTGTTGCGACAGAAGAGAAGCCGGCGGTAACTAAGCCCAAAGCCAGCAGCCCTTCGTCAGGTAAGCCTTCAGGGAAGCCTGCAAGCAAGCCCGCGGGCAAAAGTAAACCGGCAGCCTCTCCTGCCAAAAGCAAGACGGCAAGCAAGAGTGCTACCAACACTCGCCCCCGAAGTGCCGTTATCTCCGCTGCTCCCCGCAGGACAAGAGGACTCTGAAATAGTGTCAATTATTGCAAAATTATCACAGTATGAAAAAAGCAACATTTATCATTACCTTTCTCATCATGACATTCTCTGTTTTTTCACAAGACGATTGGTTCGGTTTTAATCGCTATAAGGCCGACAACGAGCGCATTATCAAGAGCGGGGAGAACCCCGAGGTGGTGTTTATGGGGAATTCTATCACCGAGCTATGGGCTGCGTACCATCCCACTTTCTTCAGCGGTCACAACTATTGCGGAAGGGGCATCGGTGGACAGACTTCGACGCAGATGCTGGCTCGATTCACTGCTGACGTTATCAATCTTCGTCCCAAAGCTGTTGTCATCATGGCGGGCACCAACGATGTGGCGCACAACACTTATTGGGTGGAGCCCGACAGGGTGGTCGACAATGTTGTGGCGATGTGTCTTCTGGCACGGGCTAACGGGATTGTGCCTATAATCAGTTCTATCCCTCCGTGTGCCGCCTTCCAGTGGAATCCCGAAATAAAGAATGCCGCCCAGACCATCGTCGATATCAACAAGCGCCTTAGGGCATACGCCGAAGTCAACGGCATCGTGTATGTCGATTACCACGCTGCCCTCGCCGACAAGCAGAACGGCTTCACTAAGCAGCTGAGCGACGACGGATGCCACCCCAACCCCGACACCTATTTCATCATGGAGGAGCTGGTGCTGAAGGCCATTGACGAGGCAATGAAATAGTCCTGTCTTGGAAAACGATATGCGGGGATGTTTCTTCACACGCAGGATATCCCCTTATAGTAAACCCTGCAACACACAAGATTCTGCCGCTAACGCAAGCTGTCACTTGTCGCCATAATGCCCATAGGCAGTCAATACGTCCACACGAACCACCGTTTCTATAATCTCATATATCAAACGGTGCTTCTTTGTGATGCGACGGCTCCAAAGTGTCCCATCGTACCCTTTAAGTTGCTCAGGCTTGCCCGTTCCGGTGCGAGGATGGTCATAGAGTTCATTAATAAGCGAAAGTGCTTTTTGGTATGATTTGGGTTCGTTCTTCATCAACATATTAAGGTCATGCAAGGCATGTTCCTTTATTTCCACTCTATACTTGCTCATAGACTTTGGATGTATTGGTCAAGCTCGCTAACGCTATTGAACTGTTTGCCTTCTTGTTCGCGGGCTTCTTCAATGCGGGCAAAAAAGACTTCCTCGCTCATCAGCGCTTCGTCTCTTTTCTCCTTCGCCAACTTTTTGGCATACCGAGTCAGTCTCCGCATCAGAGGCTCGCTGTCGGCTATGGCGCCTATGCTCTGCCACAATTCCGTATTCATCGTGTTTAACTGCACTGCTGTCATCTTTCTGGTGTGTTTAATATCAACGGCAAAGAT
>JAEEGK010030730.1_pt1 | contig 10628 bp, 9 predicted proteins | sample 8958771 | NCBI WGS metagenome assembly JAEEGK01 (sample SAMN16246547, study PRJNA631951) | gut metagenome | biome: gut microbiome; feature: rumen; material: SC-attached | host: Bos | place: Iran: Karaj | collected 2018-10 | reverse complement strand
CGGAAACGCCGGCCAGTGGATGTTTCTTGTCGATGAAAGCCGGGCACACGATGGTGGAGATCCTTCCGTCCGGATATTTTTTAGCCATGGCTATGAGCTTGATGGTGTAACCCAGCTCCTGACCTGCCAGAACATCTGCAAGATCCAGAGTGTCGATACCGATTACAGGAGTGGACTGAAGGCTCACATATTTTCCGAAAGCAAGGGAGCTCATGATCACCAGCTTGTGGGCAGAATCGAGGCCCGATACATCCAGGGTAGGATTTGCCTCTGCAAGACCATCACGCTGTGCCTCTGCAAGGGCCTCGGCATAGGTTTTGCCATTCTGTGTCATCTGGGTAAGGATATAGTTGCAGGTACCATTCACAATTCCAAACAGAGCCTCGTTCCGGTTGGCCAAAAGACCATCGTAAAGAGCACGGATAATAGGGATACCGCCGCCGCAGCTGGCCTCAAAGCCTATTACAACACCGTTCTTCCGGGCTTCTGCAAACAGCTCCCGGCCATAGTGAGCAAGGAGGGCCTTGTTGGCTGTAACCACATTCTTTCCAGCCTTAAGAGCCTTGATGATGAACTCTTTGGCCAGTGTGGTGCCGCCGATCAGCTCAACCACAATACCGATCTCAGGATCCTTGAGAACCTTGTCGAAATCTTTTTCGTACAGATTCTCCGGCAGACCAAGTGCCTTGGCGTGGTCAAACTTTACATCCACAATATATTTGAGAAACAGTGGAAGGTTTGTCCTCTTTTTCAAAAAATCATTATCTTCAACCAGAATCTTAGCTGTGCCGCCACCGACAGTGCCGCAGCCCAGAACCGCAATTCCGTACCGTTTATCCGACTTCATCTTAAATTCCTTTAAAATAAAAATTTAATAGATTATATCATAATATTTAGAGGAAGGAAAGGGGCATTATTGTCTGGCGTTCATCCGGCGCCAGCTCTCTGCAACTTCCCAAAGCTTCCGGGAGGTTTCATCAGAGCTGCATTCCTGCAAAAGATAAGGTAGAAGAGCCCCATCCTTGAAGGTGTACCAGTCGGTGGGACAGGGGTCGGGGAAAGCAAGATAATCATCCTGGGGGATAAAGGTGGTTACGAAAGGATAAAGCTGCGGCAGGGCATCTTCGTTTACAGTCCGCATGGCAGAGAAACCGCCGGCTAGACCGAAGGAGCGGATATCCATCTCCCGGGCCCTCAGAATCAGATCCTGCTGAACTTCCGGGTTGAACAGCCATTTGATAAAAGCAACTGCACCCATAGTGTTCCCGCCCTTCTTAGGAATCCCCAGCCACAGCATATCCTCGCAGGCCGCAACCTTTCCCCCACCGTTCAGATAATAGCGGAAATCCAGGTTCTGGCGCCGGTCTGCAGGCAATGTGTAAAAGCTGCCCACGTCCGAATACCAGAAGAAGATATGGCTGGAATCAAGAAGCTCAAGGGGATTTTTATAGAGATATTTTTCCCGGAAACTTGCCTCTGCCGAGATGCCGCCGTCCAAGTCCTCAATCAGCTTACGCACATAGGATATTCCATTCTCAACATCCTGCTGCCGCACTTCGGAGCCTGTCTCAAACTGGCTGCAGAGCCCTGGGGAAAGAATAGAAAAGAAGAACAGAGACTCGGGATTCCACAGAGGGGAGAATGCACTTTTTGCATGCCGTGATTTTGCATTGTTGAAGTCGAGACAGATGGCCGAGAAATTGTCAGGCGTAAGGGCAAAGGAATCGAATTCCTGCTTGATTCTGCCCCCCTGGAATATGAAGACAGGCACATTGAAGGAGAATGGCAGGAGCAGTTGATGACCGCCCGCAATCCCCTTTTCCAGGGCTTTCTGATAAAAACGGGGTTTGCTTACAGTGCCGTCCGAGAAAAGGCTTTCCAGAGGCATAAATGTATCATTGAGTGAGACAGAGTTAAGGAAAGGACCGATAGACACATCCCAGCGGCCAACCTTCTTCCCTTTCAAAGCTGATGCCGGAGAATCCTTGTACACCACCTCCACCACATACTCTTTCTGGGCGCTGTTGAAAGCCTGGGCATAGGCTGCGAACTCCGGCCGATCGGTCCACAGCACAATGCGCTGGTCCGGCTTCGCAAAAGGACAGCCAGTCAGGAACAGCGCAGAGAGGATAATAAGGATTATACCGAATGAAAAGCGCCTCATATTTAAATCTTAAAATGTGCGGAGACCAAAGTCAAGGCTCTAGAACGGCAGATAGGCGGCCACTACTGCCAGCACCACTGCAGGAAGCATGTTTGCAACCCTTAGTTTTGTATCCCATACCAAGTTCACTCCCACGCAGAATATCAAGATGGAGCCTATAAGCGAAAGATAGGATATTGCAAGATCAGTCATTATAGGTGAAATAAGACTGGCCAGCAAAGTTATGACACCTTCAAAGACAAGAACTGGTATAGCAGAGAAAACACATCCTTTCCCCAGCGAGGAAGTCATGATTGCTATGATAATGAAATCCAATATTGATTTAACAGCAAGGGTGGAGAAATCGCCAGAGATACCATCCTGGATAGCTCCGACAATAGCCATAGCTCCTATGCACACAGTCAATGAAGCCACAACAAAAGCATTTATGAACTGCTTGTCTCCGCTGTTGCCGGTTTTCTCCTTGAGCCACGCTCCAAAGCGTTCGAAACCTCTCTCAATCCCGATCAACTCACCGGTTATAGTGCCGACAGCCAGACATAAAACAACCATCATTGCCTTTCCGCTGACCAGAGCACTCCCTTCTATTCTGAGCATTCCCTGCATTGCCCCTGCAACAGCAATGAACAGAACACTTATACCACAGGTCCTGCTCAGTGATTCCTGCTGCTCAGGCTTGAAGATTCTCCCTGTGAAATGACCTACAACTCCACCGGCTAAAATTGCTGCACTGTTTATTATTGTTCCTAAGCCTATCATATGTATTGTTTTTATATCATAAATCAGAGTGTTTTTCCACACCCTCCCCCGTCTTGAACAACCATTCGTAAATCGCTATTATTGAAGAAAATCAGAAAACTTAATAAGCCACATGGCTATGTTTGGAGGAATAATGAAAATTCTTGTTATCAACTGCGGCTCCAGCTCCCTTAAGTATCAGCTTATCGACATGGAGAACGAGAGTGTACTGGCAAAAGGTCTCTGCGAGAGAATCGGAATCGACGGATCAATGCTTACCCACAAGGCACCTGGAAAAGACAACTATGTTGTTGAGAAGGCTATGCCTACACATAAGGAAGCTATCGAGCTGGTTATGGCAGCCCTCACCGATGCAAAGTACGGAGTAATCAAGTCTACTGACGAGATCACAGCAGTAGGACACAGAGTCCTGCACGGTGGAAACACCTACACCCAGTCAATCGTTGTCAACGATGATGTCAAGAAAGTTATCCGCGAATGCTTCGACCTTGGTCCTCTCCACAACCCTGCAAACCTTATGGGAATCGAGGCTTGCGAAGCTGCAATGCCTGGAAAGAAGAACGTAGCTGTATTCGATACATCCTTCGGTATGGGAATGGAGGAGAAAGCTTACCTCTATGCAATTCCTTACGAGTACTATGAGAAATACAAGGTTCGCCGCTACGGATTCCACGGAACAAGCCATATGTTCGTAAGCCGCGAAGCTATCAAGTTCGGAAACCTGAAGAAAGACGCAAAAGTTATCGTATGCCACCTTGGAAACGGCGCTTCTGTATCTGCCTCCATCGGCGGAAAATGCGTGGACACATCCATGGGTCTTGCTCCGCTTGAGGGAGTTATCATGGGAACACGGTCCGGTGACGTTGACCCCACAATCCTCCAGTTCATCTGCAACCACGAGAAGATTGATGTTAACCAGATGCTGAACATCCTGAACAAGAAGTCCGGTATCCTGGGCATGTCCGGTGTATCCTCCGACTTCAGAGATGTTGGAAAGGCTGCTGCCGAGGGCAACAAGCGGGCTCAGGTTGGTCTTGATGCATACGACTACAGAATCGCAAAATATATCGGCGCATACACAGCTGCAATGAACGGCGTTGACGCTATCTGCTTCACCGCAGGTGTAGGCGAGAACGACAAAAACTGCCGCAAGAGAATCTGCGATTACCTGGGCTATCTGGGCGTCAAGATTGATGACAGGAAGAACGACATCCGCGGCGAGGAGAGAGTTATTTCCGCAGACGACTCCAAGGTTAAGGTTATGCTTATTCCTACCAACGAGGAGCTGGCCATCGCACGGGAGACTCTGGCTCTCACCACAAAATAATTGCGCATGATGATGCGTTTGAAGTCCTCCTTCGGGAGGACTTTTTTTATTGTTTTTACTATGGTATACTCTGACTGATGAAGCTCTCCTTTAAACCTGCTGATTTTCTGTTCCTCGCAATCTCTGTAATACTGATAGCTCTGTCGCTCATTGCCCTTTCGGGGAGGGGCGAAGGGACGCCGAAAGCAGTAATCAAGGTGAAGGATACGGAATATATCTATCCTCTGAATCAACCAAGAGAACTTGAATTTGAGGGAGTGATCGACAAAGCCCACCTGGTGATACACAACGGTTGCATCGAGTTTGTGGAGTCTCCCTGCCGGGATAAGATATGCATACACATGGGACAGGCTAGGAAAGATGGCGACTTCCTGGCATGTCTGCCCAATCGGATCATAGTGACGGTGGAAGGAGGTAAGAGTGACACAGACCGCTGATAAGAAGCTCCTTCCATTCCTGGCTGCACTTTGCCTGTTTTTGGCAGCGGTGGAGTATGCGATACCGAAGCCCCTCCCCTTCCTGCGTCTGGGGTTGGCCAACCTGCCGGTGATTGTGGCGCTCTTTGTTCTGCCCACCCGGGATATATATAAGTTGATACTGCTTAAGATAATCGGGCAGGCCCTGATTACCGGGACCCTGTTCTCGTATATTTTTCTGTTCTCGGCAACTGGGTCGCTGGCCTCGGGCCTGACCATGCTGGGGGTGCACCTGTGGTTGAAGAACCGTGTTTCGTGCATTGGGTTGAGTTTGGCAGGGGCGGCCGCGAATAATATAGCACAGTTGGTTGTGGCATACTTTGTTTTGTTCGGAGCTGCCACCAGGTATATTGCGCCGATACTTTTGATTTCGGGCGCTGTTACTGGATTGGTTCTAGGTATCTTCACTCAGTTGTTCATTGAAAAGTCGAAGTGGTTCAGGGGGCTCCATGCTTAGGGAACTGGTCGTGATCATAGCCTTCACCATTGCTCTTGCTATCCTGGTCTGGCGCAAGGATGGGAAGATCAAGCTCTTTACTCCGCTCATCATCACTGCCTGTATCACCTTCTTCAATCTGCTGAACCCGGTGGGAAAAGTACTGTTCAGAATCGGAAGCTTCCCCGTCACTGCCACTGCTCTGTGCATCGGTCTGCGGAAAGGCCTTATCCTGTGGGACATGGTGCTCATCTCCAAGCTCATCATAAGCCGCAATCTACCAATTCCTGGCAAGGCGGGGAAGCTTATCAAGACAATGTTTGCCTATTTTGATTCCATCACTTCGGAGCGGATTTCATTCCGGCCTGGAAAGATTATTGAAACTATCGACAACCGTCTTCTGGAATGTTATAAGGAAATTGATATGGATACAGTTTTTGATGATGTTTACAGCTCTTTTAAAAAGATGATCATCTCTGCCTCGGGGTGGCGCAAGGTGTTTGCCGCTGATGGGGATGAGAACAGCATGAGCAGAGAGCTTTCAGAGGCCGACCGCATTATCGCCGCAGGAATCGGACATATATTTGCAAAGTGGGCCCTTGCCAAAGGATGCAAGACTGTGGCTATAGGTCGGGATGCCCGCCCTACCGGGATGGGTATCTGCCAGATTGTGGCCAGCGTTGCCAAGGAGCTGGGGCTGAATATCCGCTACCTTTCCATTGCCGCCGCACCAGAGATCATGGCCTATGTTAAGAATACTGATGGACTGGATGGCTTTATCTATATTTCTGCAAGCCATAATCCGGCAGGACACAATGGAGTCAAGTTCGGCCTTAATGATGGCGCTGTACTTGGTGGTGCTGACGCTGCAGATATCATTGCTCTGTTCAAGGCGTTTATGGAGGATAAATCCAATTACCCGACACTTGTTCAATATTTGAACAACGAGACTGGTCTGCCCTCTTCTGCTCAGTATAAGAAGGAAGCACTGGACGCTTACCTCAAGTTCAATCTGGAGACTGCGTTTGCAAGTAACGAGGAGCTGGAAGCCTTTATAAAGGCTGATAAACCCGCCGTGGTGGCCGACATGAACGGAAGTGAGCGGTGCGTATCCATAGACCGGGATATCTTTGAGACATTGGGGATTGAGTACAGTTTCATCAACGACAAGGCTGGGGAGATAGCCCATGGTATTCTGCCAGAGGGGAAGAACCTCACCCACGCCGCCGCCCACTTGGAGAAGCTCCATACTCAGGACAAGCGCTTCACCATAGGCTATGTCCCAGACAACGACGGCGACCGGGGCAACCTGGTGCTACTGGATGCACAGGGCAAGGCCATGATACCCGACGCTCAAACCGTGTTTGCTCTGGCCTGCACTGCCGAACTCACATTTATGCAGCGTAGTGGCCAGATTGCCCCGGGCAAGGTAGCCGTGGCGGTAAACTGCCCCACCTCGCTGCGGATTGAGCGTATCGCAGAGAAGTTTGGTGTCAAAGTGTTCCGCGCCGAGGTGGGAGAGGCCAACGTGGTGAACCTGGCGGCAAAGCTCCGCAGCCAGGGCTACACTGTGCGCTTCCTGGGGGAAGGTTCAAACGGCGGCAATATCACACATCCGGCTACAGTGCGGGATCCTCTGAACACAATCATAAGCATAATTAAATATGCATCCCTCACCGGCAAAAGCTGGGAGGAGATGATAGCAGAGCTGCCCCAGTTCAAGACCACTGCCACCGATGACGCCCTGGCCAAGATGAAGATAAGCTGCACTGACCACGGCATCCTCAAGCTGTGCTACGAAGACGTGTTCAAAGCCGAGTGGGAAGCCAAAAAAGAGGAACTTGCCGCCAGGTTCGGCATCGCCAGCTGGCGAGAAATAAACACAGTCGGCACCGAAAGCTACGAAGGCTCAGGAGCCGAGGCGCGGAAGGCCGGAGTCAAGGGCGGCCTTAAAATTCTGTTCTCAGATAAAGATGGAAAGGATATAGCATTCATCTGGATGCGGGGCAGCGGCACCGAGCCAGTATTCCGCATCTTGGCCGATATTGAAAGTTCAAATTCTGAGGACGAGCGCTACCTGATAAATTGGCAGCACCACATGGTGGAAGAGGCCGATAAAAAAGCTCTGAAATAAAGTCCGAAAACAGGGTCGCCTAAAGCAGCGTACCGAACACGGTGCCGCTGTCTGCATACAAAGCCACATCACACAGCGTGCCGGCACTAAGCGCGGTCTGGCTCTCGATATGCACCTTCAGGTAGTTGGAACTGAGCCCGGCGTAATACTTCTTGCCACCAAGCACAACCGATTCCTCAATTATCACCTTTTCACGGCGCCCCTTCTGCCGGGCAATGTACGCCAGATAAAGCTCCTCAGCCAGGCCGCCCAGCCTCTCGGCACGCTGCCGGGAGATTCGCTCCGGCACTCTGTTCCTCATTCTGTAAGCCCGAGTCTCCGGCCTTGGTGAATACGGGAACACATGGCACATGGCAAACCCGCACTCCTTTATCAAACTGTAGGAATCTTCGAAATCCTGGTCGCTCTCTCCCGGGAACCCAGTAATCACATCCCCCGAGATAAACGGGTCGCGCCCTCTGGCCTTGAGTATGTCAGTTATCTCCTTAATCCGGCTGGCCGGGTACTTCCGCCCCATGGCAGCAAGCACATTGTCGCTCCCCGACTGCACCGAAAGGTGGAAGTGGGGGCAGATCCGCGGCTCTGAAATAAAGAATGCAAAGTTATCCAAATCGTCGTAGGGGCCCAGCGATGAAAGCCGTATGCGTATCTCACTGGTGCGCTCCAGTATGGCCTCTATCAGCTGCCGGAGCTTCCTGCCGCCGCTCTCAAAGGCGGTAATATTTACCCCAGTCAGCACCAGTTCCTTGTAGCCGTTCTTCTCTATGGCAACCGCAGTATCCACCGCCTTATCGAAATCCATGCTCTCGCTCCGGCCCCGGGCAAAGGGAATGCGGCAATAGGCGCAGAAGTTGTTGCATCCATCCTGCACTTTAAGACTTGCCCGGGTGTGGAAGCTGAAGGTGTCGGGTAAAAAGTCGAACTTGGTTGTGGTCATGGGCTCCTTGCCAAGGCGGAACTGCAGGTACTCCTTCAGCTGGAACCCGGTCTCAGCCGCGGTCTCGGCAATGTAGGCAGGGAACTCCAGAAGGCGGCTTTTCTCCGCCTGACCTATCACCAGAATATTAGGCCCCAAGGTCTCAATCTCGGGCGCGTTCAGCTGTGCGTAACAGCCTGTCACCACCACCAAAGAATCGGGGTTTTCAGAGGAAGCCTTCCGGATGACGCGCCGCGCCTTCTGCTCGCTCTTGGAGGTTACTGTACAGGTGTTTATGACAAAGATGTCTGGCACACTCCCTTCTGGAGCCAGAGCAAACCCGGCACTAAGGAAAGCGCTGGAGACAGCCTCGCTCTCCACCTGATTAAGGCGGCAGCCCAAGGTATAGATGGAAATTGAGAATCTGCGGTCCATATTATGATTTCAGCTTGGCAGCCATGCGGTCCCGTCCGCTCTTTGCATCGGCATAGTTTTTGTTTATCTGCAGTGCCTGCTCGTAGGCCTTGAGAGCACCCTCGAAGGAGCCGGCCTGTTCCCGGGCGTAACCCAGACGGGTCCACCACATGGCAGACTTGGGGTAATGGTGCACTGCTGTGCTCAGGGCGATGTCAGCGTTATTGAACTCGCCCTTGCGGATATAGATCTCGCCCATATAGAAATAGACATCATCAATGAAAGAACCTTCCGGCAATTCTGCGGCATAGGTCTTGAAGTTGGTCAGGGCCCGGTCATAATTGCTCAAATAATAGTAGGCCACACCCATGCTCTCTATAATCCGCATATCGCGGTATTTCTTTGAACCCTGATTCCCGTATGTGATGACCTCGCGGTAGCGTTTCTGCTTGTTCAGGCTCCACAGCAGGATGTTGTAGGTGTCCACTGTGTACTTGCCAGAATTGATCTCGGCAATGCAGATGTCTGCCGCAGCCTGGTAGTTCTTGGCCTGGTATTCCTTGGCGGCATCGGGCTTTGCATTCTGCGCATACAGACCAAAGGAGAGGAATAGAAGCAGGATAATAGAAAGGGCTCTCTTCACAGCTGTATCACTCTTCCTGTGCTGAGGTCTCTGATGCTGGCTCATAGACAGTAGGGGCTGGTTCTTCGGCCTTAACCTGTGATGCAGCTCCAATCTTGGAAGTTCCGTTGAATGTGCATCCGCTCTCCATAGCCAGGGACTGGGCTGTAACATCACCGCTGAATACGGCGCTGGACCCCATCTCTATAACAGTAGCCTGCACTGTGCCAGAAAGATTTCCCTTTACAGAAAGCTCGTCGGCCTTCACATCGGCCTTAACATCAGCCTCTTTCTCTATGAACAAGTTGCTGTCAGATTCTATTTTACCGGTCACCTGTCCCTTGATCATGGCAGGGCGGGAAACCTTCATGGTCCCCTCAAAGCTCATATCATCAGAAAGGAGGGTATCGGCATCCGATTCCTCGACATTCTTAATTCTCACATCAACCATAATAATCTCCTACTTTGAATGTACTATACCATAAAAATATATGCAATAAGAAAAAAAGCGCTCAGGTAGTTGAAATTTTACTCCCTTTTCAATAAAGTAAAATCAGCAAAATTTCCGAAAAGGAGCAAAAGATGGGATTTATTGATAGAATGAAGGCAGAAGCCCTCAAGAACCAGAAAAAGCTTGTTCTTCCAGAAGGAACAGACAAAAGAGTTATCAACGCTGCAAAGATTCTTGCAGACGAAGGCCTTGTAGCAGAGGTTTGGCTGGTTGGCGACGAGGGAGCTGTCCTGGACGCTGCTAAGAAAGAGGGTGTTAAGATTGACGGCAGAATCAAGCTGGTTGACCCTACAAAATCTGCACTTATCGACGCTTATGCAAACGAATATTATGAACTTAGAAAAGCTAAGGGAATGACCCCGGAGCAGGCTCACAAAGAGATGATGAACCCACTCTACTGGGGCGCAATGATGGTTAGAAAAGGCGACTGCGACGCAATGGTTGCAGGTGCTGTTAACACCACTGGAGCTGTAGCTTCCTCCGCACTCAAGGTTATCAAGACTGCACCTGGAATCAAGACAGCTTCTTCCTGCTTCATCATGGAGAAACAGGGAACTGACTGGGGATACGAGGGATCTTACATCCTGGCAGACTGCGCAGTTATCATCGAGCCAGACGCAAACCAACTGGCAGACATCGTGCTTGCAGCAGCAGACTCATGCCGCTCATTCCTCCTGACAGAGCCAAAGATTGCAATGCTCTCCTTCTCCTCCAAGGGATCTGCTTCCCACGAGACAGTAGACAAGGTTACACAGGCACTGGCAATCGTAAAAGAGAAAGCACCAGACCTTAAGGTCGACGGCGAGCTCCAGCTTGATGCAGCCATCATTCCAGAAGTTGCAGCACGGAAGGCACCAGGCTCACCAGTT
>JAEEGK010030729.1_pt1 | contig 10628 bp, 7 predicted proteins | sample 8958771 | NCBI WGS metagenome assembly JAEEGK01 (sample SAMN16246547, study PRJNA631951) | gut metagenome | biome: gut microbiome; feature: rumen; material: SC-attached | host: Bos | place: Iran: Karaj | collected 2018-10 | reverse complement strand
TAATTGTCTTTTTTGATCTTTTAAATTAGCAATTTCTTTTTGTAATTTAGCATTTTCATTTTTTTGATTAGTAAAATGATTATCCATTTCATCTTTAACTTTATTAATTTCATCAGATAATTTAGTTGAAATTTCTTTATTTTTTTGTTTTAATAATTCTTGTAATTCATCCTTATTATCACCTACTGTTTGAAGTTTACTATTTTCTTCATTGAATATTCCAGCAACATCTAATATTCTTTGTTCTAAATCTAATAGTTTTCCTTTTAAAGATTCTACACTTCCTGAAAATGAATTTCCTGTTTTTTCAAATTTTGAACTTGTTCCTACCATATCTTTTTGAGATTGGTTAAATTTATTTTGACCATTCATATTTTTTATGTTATATTTTTAAAATTTATTTAATAACTACTTTTAATTATATTTTTCATTTAATTGTTTAATTTTTATTTATTTCTTTTTTATTCTTATATATTATGAAATTTTATTTTTATATTTAAAAATGAACAGGAGCTCTAAAGTTTTTATTAGAAATGGAAATGATATTTCAACTCCTAATAAATATGGAAAACAAAATAATTATAATAATTATAATATTAATAATGATGATAATCTTCAAGAAGAAAATAGAAGATTAAAAATGCAAATTTCAATAAAAAATAAAGAGCTTGAAGATGTTAAAAAAACATTTAATAATCTTCAAAAACAATTAAATGAATTGAAAAGGAAATCCGCGAGTAAAAGAAGTAATAATAATTATTCAAACAGAAATAACAATAACAATTATTCACGTAGTAATAATAATTATTCAAATAATAATAATAATGTGCATTATAATAATTATATAAGAAATAATAATCGAATTTCTTCAAATGTATTAAATGATTCATTTGATGATTTTAATGATCCATTTTTTGGTAATTTTTTTTCTAATATTGCTAATCCTTTTATTGGAAGATCAAATAATAGAGGTTCATATAATAGAAATTTTAATTCTGGTGATTATATGAGTGATGAAAATTTTAATGAAATGATAAATCAATTTCATTAATTGATAATTAATTTTATTTTTATATATTATGAAATTTTTAATTTCTTGAAAAATATTGTCATTTTTCACCTATAAGATTCTTTTATAATTATATATATTTATTTGAAAAACAATTAAAATATTATATTTTATTAATTTAATTTAGTTTTCATTAAAATTTTTTGAATTTTTTTAAAAGACAAAACTCAAAAACGTTTTTTAATAAATTATACAATCTATAGTTCTTTCTTTTCAGATTTTAATAATTTAAAAATCTCATTTTAAATTAATAAAAATTTGAAATCATTGAATAAATTATTTTTAAAAAACCATATATGAATAAATACACTATTCTTTTAAATTCAAAAATATTTTTTCATGTATTAATAATAATTTGAAATTAAAAAAAATGAAAATAAATTTCGATAAAATAGTTATTCATCAAGAAAGAGAATGGACATTAAATTTATTGACTAACTTACTTCAATGTAAAATATGTATGAATCTTTTAAATGATCCATATGATTGCATTCATTGTAATCAAACTTTTTGTAAAAAATGTATTAAAAATTATATAAACACAAATAAGAAATGTCCATATGATATTTATTTTAAAAATAATCCAAAACAACCAAATATCCAAAAAGAAAAAGTACAATTTAATATTAAACCTTCTTCTGCGAATATTACAAAAATTATTAATTCATTAAAAATATATTGTAAATATAGAAAAAATGGATGTAACTCAGAATTATCAATTGAACAAGTGAAAGATCATGAAAATAATTGTTTATTTAAAAACCAGAAGTTAATTAAAACGAAGATACTTGAAGAAGAAAAAGAGAAAAATAATAATTTGAACAAAGATAAAGATGAAAATTTTATATCTGAATTATTATTAAAAAAAATAGAGGATAAATGTATTAATAAAGAATTATCTAAATATAAAACGCAAGATAGTTGTGTTAGTTTTAGAAAATTAGATGATTTTGATAATAATTCATTAATATTATCACCAAAAGATAATTGTTCAAATTCACCAAAAAGAACACATTCACCAAATAATACATTAATCTTTAAATTAAATGAAAAAATAGATTCAATCTATAATATAATAAAAAGTGAAAGAAATTATAATTCATATAATATTAATAATAATAATAATAATATTAATATTAATAATAATAATAATAATATAACTAATACAGAATCTAATCAATTTGAATCATTTGAATATGATCCTCAATCGACGCCAAAATTAGGTTGTAAAAATAATAAAAAAAATTATATTTCAAATCAAAATAGTAATTCAAAATCTTCTTCAAATAATGTTCATATACAGAAATTATTATATGACATGCAAAATTTAATTAATAAAGTACAAGATATTGAAAGATTAATTCAATCAAATAATTCTTTCCAAAAACAAAATTATTCTATTCAATCTGAAGAAAATAATATTAGTTCTCCTACTTCTTCTTATGCTTCAACTCATTATAATACAACTTCAAATTCTGCTTATAGTTCTTGTATAGATATTAAAAAAAAATTAAATGAAAAAATAAATAAACCTTTTAAAAATAATTTAGCTAAACAACCTATAAAAAATTCTATATATAATTATTCTGGAAGAAATGTGAATAAAATATTATATAAAAAAAATACAAACAAAGAAAATAGTGATAAATTAAACTCTTCTAGTCATATTATTAATAATAGTTTAGATAATTATGAAGAAGTTAAAGAAATATTTGAAAAAGTAATAGATGAAAAAATTGAGGGTATTAAAAAATATATTGATGAAAAATGTTTAGAAGAGTTAAAAAAATTTTATATGGATATAACACTTGATAATACAAATTTATTTGCACAAAAATTTGATGAACTTCATGATGTAATCTGTCCAAATAAAAAATAAAGTATTAAAATTGTAATTCTTAGTTTATTAAATGGTTAAAGAATTATTAAATAATATAAATTAGAATGTTTTTTAAAAATTTAAATAAAATTTCTATTTTTTTTGCAAAATTTACAATAATCAATTTTTTCATTAATATTATTACAATTATTGCATTTCCATCTTCTTTCATTATTTTTATTTATTTTAATCTCATTTTTTTTTATTTCATTTTTCCTTTTAGAAACTTTAGATGGTCTATTATACACAAAATTAACTAATTTCATTTGATTTTCATCTCTAATTTGAGAAAAAGTTTTTTCATTTTTACAAAAATTACATTTATTATAATAAACATTTCCACAATTTAAACATTTTTTTTCATATTGATTATTATTATTAGAAGTATAATATGTTTTTTTCCTAGTTTCCCCTTTATTTTTCCTTCTATTTCCAACATAAAAACTATCTTTATTTGTTTTAGAATTTTCATTTTCAATTAAATCAAAAATATACATATCAATATTTTTACATTTAGAGCATTCAAAAGAAGAAATATTATTAACATTTTGACATTGAGAACAAAACCATTCATTTTTCAATAATAAAGGAGTAGTTCTTATATTATTATCATTCATTAAATCATCATCATTTATTAAATATTTACTTTTATCTTCTTCCATAATTTTTCTTGGAGGAGGTAAATCACTTAAAGTTTCATAAGTTAATAAATCATCATCATCATTAACTAATGTAGGATTTCCTTCTGAATCTAATTTTACTGTTTGAGGTTTTTTTCTTTTTTCATCATTTTTTCTCATATCATTTATTGATTTTATTAAATTTTCATCAAATGTTTTATGAGTTTGTGTGTCTTCTGGTCTTAATCTTGAATCTAAATTATGTTCATTTGAATATGATGTTGCATTCTCTATATCTATTTTTAAACTAAAATTATACATTTGGAAATAGTCTTCATCAGAAAATTTTTCATTTATTAAATCATTAAATTTAGAATTTTCTTCGTCTTTTATTTGATAAAATAACATTTTGGGAAAATAGTGATGTTTAATACAATATTTTAAAACATCTTTAAAGGAATCCATTTTTAAATTTATCATATCATTATTTAATATCCAATATACTTCTACTTCCTCTTTAGCATCTACATTTAAGAAAAAACATATATTATGATTATCTGCATAACATATTAATCCAAATAAAAAATAAGTTTCTACTGAATATGGATCATATACAGTAAATATTTCTTCATTTGAAAATATTTGAGGAATAGTATAAAATACTTTACATATATCTGAAACTTTTGGATTAAATGTATTCCATGATAAAGTAAAGCATAAATATTTATTTGCATTAATTAAAATAATATTTTTTTGAATTTTCTGTTCTTTACATTCACAATTTACATTACCATCTAATTCTGTAATATCATCAGAATACTTTTCTTTTTCAAAATCAAATAATTTACAATAAAATTCATCAAAATATTGCATATTTTCTAATTTAGAAATAATAAAATTAACATCAATATCATACATATAATTATTAGGAGGAAATTTTAATATATCACTTTTACTATCACAATTAATACATTCTAATTGAGAAACTAAATTAATATAATAAGAATTATGAGAAGGACAATTTTTATCTTTACATTCTTCTTTTTGTTCATTTAATAAAGAACCTTCTTGTTGACAATAACAATGAATTCCATTTAAAAATATATAAAATACATCACTAGGTTCTCCCATACTTCCAATTTTTAATAAATTTTTATCTTCATACATATAATCCAACTCTCCTCTTATATTAACTACATTACAATATCTTACCCCTTTTGCTATTTTATTAAAATATATTTTTGAAGTTAATTGTCTATATTTTTCTAAAACTGTACCTAATTCAATTAATAAATTGAAATTTTCATGATCTGATATATCTTCTGTTTCAAAATAATATTGAATTGGATAAGTATAATGTAATGCATGGACTATTACATTTATAAAACAATTTTGCTCTCCTATATCATTTTTAAAAGGAGCACTTATTAATTTATCTGGTTCATTTGGATCATTTTCTACTATTGTAGAAATTGTTCTGTCAGTCATTATTAAATTTTTTATTTAATTTTTTCATATTCATTTAATTTTTTATTTTTTTTATAATAATAATCAAATTTTATTTTATAATTATGACTGATATTAATACATATACTTCTATAACACAATCTATTACTAATGATGTTGCTTTATTTAAAAATAATGAAAAGAATATAAATGAATTAAATAAAGATATGATTTTAAAAATGTGTTTATTGTTAAATTTATCTAAAGAAGTTGAAGAAAAAAATGAGAAAATAGTTAAAGAACAAAATATTGAAATTGAAAGAATTTTAAAAATAGAAGAAAAAAAAAAACAACAACAACAACAACAAAATAATCAAAAAAATAAAAAAGATATTGATGAAAGTTCAGAGGAAGAAAATGATGAAGAAGAATATTCTTTAAATCTTTTAATAAATCCTACTTTACAAATTTATATTCCAATGAATCAAACTTCTTTTTCTTTAGAAGATAATGTTTTAGTTAATTTAAAAGGAAAATTAATTATTGATGATAATTTAATAAATCAAAAAAAAGAAATAAATGAAGAGAATGATAACATTATTTTTGATTTATCTTTTGAAGAACCTGTGATTCTTTCACATATAAAAAAACCTGAAAATGAAATAGAAAATAATTTAATATTTAATGAAAAAAATATAGATAATTTTGAATTAAGAGATAATCTTAATTTATTAGATTTAAACTCAAATGAACCTATTGTTTTTTTAAATGATAAAAATAAAAATGAAATATCATTTATTCCTCATAAAAGAGCTTTTACTATTTGTTTTAAAGAAACTCCAAATCCATTTGATAAAGGAATCAATTCTCAGAGATCAACTGAAAGTAATTCAATTATTTCTGTAAATAATATTTACGAAAGTGAATTTAAAAATCATCTTTCAAATAAAATTTTTGATTATTATAGCAAACAAATGCATATTACTTATTTAAGGAGATTACTTGATATTTATCTTCAAATTAAAAATAAATCTAATTTAGCTAGTTTTTGTGAAGAAAGAATGTTTTTAAATTTAACTAAAATGTATTTATTAAAAATAGGAATAAGTGATAAAAAGATTTATGAAGATACTTTAAGAAATTTAGTTTATAAAGGAGAAAAATGTGATTTTGAAAGTTTTTTAAATTGTTTTTTAAAAATATTAAAATTAGAAGAAGAAAATTTAATAATTAAATATAAATTTTTAATGTATCTTATCTCTGAAAAAGATGAAGTTAATTTAAATCAATTAAAAAAATATTGTAATGAATTGATAAGAAGTAAATTGATATATGATGAAGATATTTATAATGAAATTAGAACAAAAATAATTAATAAATATAATTCATTATATAAAGGAGAATATCAAGTTTTTTCTCTTAGGAATATTCTCTTAGTGTTAGAATCAATTTTTGAAAATAAATAAAAAAAGAAGTAATTAAAGTAATTCAAAATTTAAAAAAATTTTAATTCATGTATATATATTATTTAATTTTCTTTATTAAATAATTAAAAATTTTAGAATTTATTATTTAAAATAGATGAAAAGTAAAATAACAAATGTAACATTTTGGAATATTTATCAAAATATGCAATCAATTGAGCTTAAATTCAAAACAATATATGATGAAGAAAGTGTATGTCTTTTTACTTTTAGAATTCTTCCTGAAGTTTGTCAACAAATACTTTTAAGAATAATATATTTAAATGATTCAGAAAAAGCCATTTCTAAAAGAGATTTAATTTTTGAAGATTTAGAAATATATTCTTCTAAAAATACACATACTCATAATAAAGATAATTTAATGACTTATTTAAATGTTCTTAAACAATTATCTATTATTCAAGATAATGGAGAATATATTGTTATTGAACCTACTTTTAAAAAAAAATTTAGAAAAATTTTAAATGTTGGAATAACTCAAATAAATAATACTTTAGGTAAAAAAAAGAAAAAATTTCATAAAATACTTCAATTAGGAATAGATTCTTTACAAAAATTTATAATAGAATATTTTTTAAAATTTGAAAAAGATAATTATATTGATTTAAAAGATGATACAAAAATGTCTGATTTTACTAGAAAAAGATTTTTAATAAAGAATCCAAATGGTTATTATAAATTAAATTCAAATGCTATTAAATGTATATTAAGAGGAAGGGATTATCTTTTAAGAACTTGTGTAGGATTATTTTTTGGATATATAAAAGATTATTTTAAAAATGAAAGAAATACAACAAAAGAAATAATAAATATAAAATTCACAAAATTTACTAAATTTATTTTCCAATTATGTTCATATGAAATATGTACTTCTTTTTCAAAACTTCCTCAAGATTATGATGATATTTTATATTATGAGATTTTAAATATTTTAAGTATAATGGGAATAATATATAAAAAGTATAATGAACATAAAAAAGAAACAAAATATTTTTGTACTCCATTAATTAAAAGTATATTTGAAGATGTTAATTTAAATTCCCAAAATTCAGAAAGTGAAAATAATAATGGTAATTTTTTAATAGTAGAAACAGATTTTAATATATATGCATATACAAAAAATGAATTAGATATAAAAATATTTGAATTATTATTTGAAGTGAATTATATATTTGATGGTTTTATTGCAGGAAGAATAACAAGAGAAAAAATAAGAAATATATTAAAAAGAGATATTGATGCTAATCAAATTTTAGATTATTTAAGTTCTCATTCTCATCCAAAATCAGGTTATGAATGTATTATTAAAGGAAATAAATATAAAATTCCTGAAAATGTTGCTCATCAAATTATTATGTGGGGTGATGAAATTACTGTCTTAAATCCTGAAAATGTCCTTTTATTATATGACTTTATTGATGATAATCAATATGATGGTTATATGGAAAAATTAAAAAATATTGAAATTATTTGGACTGATAAAAAAAATAGATTAATTGCAGTGAAGAAAAAATATGAAAATTATATTAAAAGAGAATTTCAAAATCAATAATAATATTTTTAATATTTAATTAATCATTAAATTATAAACAAATAGATTATATTATTAATAATTTTAAAATTAAAAAAATGATATACCCTTTTATCATACTAATATTCCATTTATCATTTGAAAAAGAAGAACAAAAATGTCCTTCATACAAAGAAACAACTTTAGAGCCAAAAGAATGTTTATATAAGCAATCCCCATTAAGTATTCTTTTACATAAATGTAATGAAAATTCAAAATGTATAATAGATAAAGAAATAAAAGAAGGAATATGTAATAAAAATGAGAAAGAATATGATAAATTATCATATCCAGGAGGAAAATGTGAAAAAGATTCAGATTGTTTATCAGATATATGTACTAATAATATATGTGAAGGGAAAAAATCAAGAGAAGATTGTATTGATAATAGTGAATGTTATTTTGGATTAAGTTGCTTAAATAATTTTTGCACAGTTCCTAGACCTAAATTATCTAAATGTTCAAATACTGATGAATGTATATATCCTTTAAAATGTTTTAAAGGAAAATGTATTGAATTATTTTCGATTGATAATGGAATTGAGGTAGATGAAGAAAATGCTTTTTTATGTAAAAGTGGAAGAGTTTATTTAGGAAAATGTAATTCTTTAAAAAATGATAATTTAAATTGTGAAAGTGATAATAAGTGCTTATATAGTAATAATAATGGAGAAACTTTTGAAATTAATGATTTATGTAATTGTGAATTTAGTTTTGGAAATGATTTAAATATTGGAAAAAAATGCTTAAATGGTGATATTGATAATGATAATTGGAATAAAGTAATTAAAATAATGAAAAAGACTTTATTGCCTAATAATACAAAATATTGTAATAATGAAGAAAAAATAGGAAGTTATTGTAGAGAAATTCTAAGAAATAATTGGAATGCAAGAATAGAACAAATATATTTAGATAAATATTTAATAGAAAGTAAATATTCTTCAATTTTACCTCAAAATCCAATTGAAAAAGAATTAATAATGAAAACAATTTATTCATTTGATGATACTCCTCCCATACAAAAAGAATTTAAATGTCCGAAAATAAATTTAGGTGAAATTACTTTTGATAATAATACTTGTGCATATGGAGAAAATCCTTTTAATGAAAATGGAGATAATATTCAAGTATATATTAATCCAAAACCATGTGAATATGGTTATATATGTAATTTTGATGAAAAGAAATTAAAAAATAATTGGTCATATAATTCAACATGTGAATATAAATTTGGTGCAAATAATAATTATCAAAATTACTTAAAATTTCCTGGAGAAAAATGTACAAGTGATAATATTTGTATGAGAGGAAATTACAATGATATAGGAGAATGTAAAGATGGTATTTGTACTGGTCATTTTGAAGAAGAAATATGTAAAAGTAATTCAGATTGTAATTTAGGATTATTTTGTAATGAAACAATTGGAATTTGTCAAAAATTAAAAAATAAAGGAGAATACTGTACTAATCAATATGAATGTAAAAATAATTTAGGTTGTATGAATAATACTTGTATTGAATATTATTCTCTTCAAGCAGGAAGTTATGTTGAGAAAAAAGGAATTAAAGATTTTAAAGTTTTATGTAAATTTGGAGAAGTTGATGAAAGAAGTGGAAAATGTTTGGATGAATTAAAATATTATAATGTTAAACCTGAAAATATGGATTCCAATGGTTTTGTTAAATGTGAGATTAATGAAATATGTAATTATACTTCTGGAGATGATTTAAATGAAATATATACTAAAAAATGTGAATGTGGTTTTAATAAAAATGGAACTTCTTATTGCCCTTTAAGTCATGAATATAATAAAGATTCTTGGGTTAAATATTTTGATATTAAAAAACAATATTATAGTGATGAATGTCATACTTTGAAAAGATTTGATTGTGTTAATTATGATAATTATAATTTAATTAGTATGTATAAAAGAGAAACTATAGAAGCACATAAATTTTATGGAGCTGAAAAAGGAGTTATTGCAACTTTAAAAGGTTTTAATTTAAAACTAAATTATTATTTACTTTTGATGTTATTTTATGTAATAATTTAAATTTTTTAATTTCAAAAAAAAAGAACAAAAATCTCAAAAAAAAAAAAAATTATAATAATAAAAAATATAAGAATATTTAAATATTAGTATATCTAAAAAAAATTAATTTCCTAAAAGTCAAAAAAAATAAAAAATGAACCCTGAACATCAAAAACTTCTTGATGAAAGTGTGCAATATCAAAACATGATAAATATGAATATTCCATTTACAACAATGCAAAATATAAATAATGAATCAAACATAATAAAAGATGGAAATAATAGTAAAGAGGAAAAATTAATAAATGAATCAGAAGAAGGAAAAAAGAATAAAAGGCGTTCAAAGAATGAGACTCAAGGAAGAACATTCATATGTAAATTATGTGAAAAAAGTTATAATGAATCAAACTTCTTTTTCTTTAGAAGATAATGTTTTAGTTAATTTAAAAGGAAAATTAATTATTGATGATAATTTAATAAATCAAAAAAAAGAAATAAATGAAGAGAATGATAACATTATTTTT
>JAEEGK010030728.1_pt1 | contig 10629 bp, 9 predicted proteins | sample 8958771 | NCBI WGS metagenome assembly JAEEGK01 (sample SAMN16246547, study PRJNA631951) | gut metagenome | biome: gut microbiome; feature: rumen; material: SC-attached | host: Bos | place: Iran: Karaj | collected 2018-10 | reverse complement strand
TCCACCTACCATCAAACGAGAGCCAAGCTTCTCCTGAGCAGAAGCATCACCGAAGTATGCATTGTTAAGGTCAATCGCATGCTTGTTGTCGTTATCAACTCTTGAAAGAACGAAGCTACCATCAGAATAGCTTGCAGCGAGACTACCTGCTGCTACTGCTGCATCACCAAAAGTGATTTTCTCAGCGCTTGCGGTAAGAGCCACAAGAGCTGTTGCAATAAGAGTAAAAAATTTTTTCATAATTTAGTAAAAATGATTAGTTATAAATGATGTATAAAAAAGTTAGCTTTAATGATTGTAAACGCTCTTAAATGATTATGCGAGTGCAAAGTTACTCATTATTTTCTTTATACGCAAGCAAATAACCTTTTTTTTACATAAACATACCAAAAACTCCGCCGAGGAGTATCCTCAGCGGAGTCTATAATTATTGTTCTTCGCAGGCTCAAGCACTACGCGGAGTCCAGGAGCTGCAGTTTCAGTTCATAGACAATTCTGCTATATATTTCTTAACCTGCTCTTTCAGTAGAGGCAGGTCATTAGTATATGAATCCCATATATAAGCAGAATTGGTTGTGATATATCCATGTATCAGGAGGTTACGCATGTCAACGATATCACGCTAAGGAGTATCCTCGTGTTCTGCTCGAAACTCCTTAGTAAGTAAGTTTGCAGCCTCACCAATAATCATCATGTTATACACCACTGCATGGAAGCACATGATATCAGCTTTCATATCCTCGTAGGACTTGCCTTGTAGATAGTTGTTGATATTGGTTATACACTCATCGATATGGTGCAAGCGATCTAAATCTCTAATTCTTTCTCTCATATATCATCTTTTTATCCCTATTAGCAGTTTCGCATGCTGCTGGTCTGAGCGTGCCATCCTCTACAAGGTCAACCTTACGACCGATAAGCTCCTCTATTTCACGATGCATTCTGGCATAGCGGAACAATCCGATGGGCTGACTACGATCGTACATTACTAGCAAATCAACATCGCTCTCGGGTGTTTCCTCGCCTCTTGCGAACGAGCCAAACAACCAAGCCTTCAAGACTGGTTGGGTCTTAAGGTAATCAGTTATCTTATGTGTCATTGCTTGCGTACTCATCTTTATATGTAATATTCTCTGCCTGCAAATTTACAAACAATAATTTAATTCTCCAAATGTTTGGAGAAAAAAGTATCACCGCCTAAGTGACGATGCACTTAAGCGGTGATTATTAGTTTTCGTTCCCGTTAACGTTCCCGTATGAACGAAGTGAGTCAATTTACTTAACCTGCTGACCAGCGATGTTGAAGTTGCCGATCTGAACGCCGTTAGCTGTGATAACCTTTACAGGAGCAGCAACCTCAGCCTTAGCCTCAGCAACAGCCTCTACAGCTGTTGGTACAACGAGAGCCTGGAAGTCAGAGCAGAGACCTGAACCACCTGCGAGTGCATAAGCACCAGCGAGTGTAAGAGCCTCACCAGCCTCAGCCTCATAACCAGCTGCGTCGATCTCGATAACGTAAGTCTTCTTGTTACCACCCATCTTGATAGCGATGTCGAGGTTGCCATCAGCAGCAGGCTGAACAGCCCAAGACATTACGTTTGTTGAACCCTGTGAGATAGTAGCCTGATCATAAGTTACACCACCGAACTCAACTGTAAGGCCTGCATCATCCTTCTGAGTAGTAGCCTCAGATGTCATGTACTTGAAGTTTCCGTTAGGAGAAGCAACCTCAGTCTGTGCTTCCATGCTACCAGGAGCTACAGTCTCACCACCAGCGGTGATAGCACGCATCATCAGCTTAGAACCAGCACAACCAATAACGTAAACGTTGTTAGCCTTTGCAGAGATAGAGATTACCTCATACTCGTTGTAGTAAGTATCCTTACCCTTTTCTTGTGTAGCAACTGGGTCAATAACAGCTGTGATAGGAGCTGTACCATCCCATGTACCAGAGAGCTCACGAGTTGTCTGGTCAGCATCACCAAGTACACCCTTACCACCGATTGATGGGTTAGTTACATACTGTGCGCTTGCAGCAAGTGCGAATACAGCGAAAGCTGCGAGAGTAAAAATTTTCTTCATAATTTTAAAAGTTTAATTGTTAGAAAATGTTGTTAAAGAAAAAATTGTTTATTGATAAGTGGTGTGGCGCGATAACCACCACACCACCTTATTTTAATGTTTATTCTTCATCCAGTACGACCCTTTTAGCAACAACAGTGTAGAACTTACCAGCTGCTGTAATTTTACCTGCAGGAGTAATCTTTACTGTGTACTGAATTTCATCACCAATTACCTTGCCGAAAGCCAAAGCAATTTTAGGGTTTGTCAGTAAGTAAGATCCGTTTGCAAGCATAGAGTTGAATGTCTTAGTGTCATTGATACTAAAACTTCTACCATTGTTTGGATTAGTTACCGTACCGGTGAGCGTAACAGTGTTTACACGCTCAACGCCCTCATCATTTGTAACAGTCACTGTCAAGTCTTCACCAGTGAGTGGTGCTGTTTCATCCCGAGTAGTGAGATTACCTACATAGATGCCTGAAGCGAGAGCAGATACGTCTGCATTGCCTGGCTCAGCATAGTTATCATCACCACATGAAACCATCGCTACTGCTACGGTTGCAAGAGCGAAAATGCTCAATAATATCTTTTTCATATTCATTGTCTGTATTTAATTTCAGTATCAATAGCCTGGGTTCTGATCCGCAATGCTCAAAGCATCATTCTTATCAATGATGGTCTGGTCAATCGGACGATAAATCTTAAACGCACCATTTGGCTTCATCTTAGCAGCGCTCTCAACATACTTGTTGAAGAGAACATTGTATTTAACGAGCTGCTTGGTACGGCGAAGATCCATGTAGCGGTGGCTCTCAGCATAGAACTCGCGGGCACACTCATCGAGCAAAAGATCAAGTTCAGTGAGCTGGAGATTCTCAAACTCTTCAAGCTGCAGGTAAGGAGCCTTATAATCTGAAATACTAGATATATTACCTACACCAGCACGAGAGCGAACAGCGTTAACATCACTATAGAAACCGCTTGTATTGTTCTGCATGAGACGGGCCTCAGCACGAGTCAGATACATATCAGAGAGAGAGAAGATAACGATGCAACGATAATCGTTCTTACTGTCAATAATGTCACTGTTCTTATCGTCAAACTTCTTCACTGCGATACAACCGCCATCAGGACGCTTGTCGAATGTCTCAACATCCTGTTCCTGTACTTTCACATTTCCTGATGCGTCAACTGTGAGCCACTTTACATTAGGTGAAGTGAGGATGAACGCACGTGGGTTAGCATTAGCACAAGAACCCTGTTGGAAGCGTGCAGCATTATCCTTAAGATACTGTTTTGCCTCATCTTCAGTTGTGTACCATGGGAAGTACTTGATGAAGATCTTCAGATTGTCAGGGTTTGAGTTGTTGTAGTAGCCATAGTAGCCTTCAGTACCCCACTGAGCTTCAGAATTAGAGATCTTTGTAGCGTTATATACCGTTGTCATGTATGTAACGTCATATCGCTGGTCGCCCTTTTCCCAAAGATACATAGACTTAACACTCTGGCTGTTGTCAGAACCTGGGTTCTTACATCCTGAAGCCTTTGTTGTGCCGTAGTATCCACCAAAGTTGTTCTGCAAGCTGTGACCACCTGTACCTGTATCGCCAGGATAGTTTTCCTTGTTAAACTGAACAGAGAAGATAGCCTGAGTGTTTGTGTAATCATTCTCCTGCTTCCATACGTCAGCAAAAGACATTCCAGCAAGAGAGGCGTTGCCAATAGCATTACCAGCCCATTTCTCAGCTTCCTTAAAGTACTCTGTACCGTTAACTGTATACTTACCACTCTCAATGTCGGTACCTGTTGTCTCAAGATCCCATCCTGCTGCAAGATTTATCTTTGCCAGCAGGGCTGCTACAGCCTGCTTTGACACTTTACCAGGGTTATCTGGGTTCATACCATTAGGCAACTTGCAGTTGTTATAGATATCTGTCAAATCGTCAATCAGACCTTTATAGAGAGTCGTGAGGTCAGTACGTGGATAGTTGCGTGAAGAAGACTGTACATACTCAGTGATGTAAGGTACACCACCAAATTGCTGGGTCAGAACGTAGTAGCAGTAGTCACGGATAAAGCGTGACTGCTGTCCAGTAGATGTATCACCACCTGCATACTTGATTGCACCGTTAGCATAGTTGATAGCAGAATAGCAGTTAGTATAGAGGTTCTTACTATTATCTTCTCTTGAAGACATAGAATAATCCATCAACTGACTTGGATTCTGACGGTTAGCAACATAGAGGTCGGTTCCTTGCTCGTAAATATTTACAGAGGTGCTTATGCTCTGAAGAGTGCTGTAAGCATAGTACATCAGAGCCTCAGGTTTCTTGCTGAAGTAGTCCTCATCAGTCTGTCCGCCTGCAGACTTGTTATCTGCATCGAGGAAGTCACTTGAGCAACTCGTCATGACAACACCCGCAACCAATGCTGCCGAAACTTTTAAATATTTCAATATTTTCATTGTTGTTGTCTTTTTTAATGTTTAGAACTTAATGCTTGCACCAATCTGGTAGCTGACAGTACTTGGACCGTCCTGTGTGCCAGCAGCGCTTGCCCATTCAGGATCGTAGCCCTTATAGCCAGTGAATACGAATGGGTTTGTTACAGTAAAGTAGAGACGCAGGTGAGAGCAACCCCATGAAGAGAGCCACTGCTTAGGGAATGTGTAACCCAAAGTGATGTTCTTACACTTCATGTAGTCAGTCTTCACGCAAGCACGAGCCTCGTAGTAGTAGTCAGCCCAAGGACCGATACCAGCCTTCTGGTCAGCAGGGAAAGGATACTCACCGTAGTGGGTGGTCTGCTGATAAACTGGGTTGATGATAGTACCGTCAGCATTCATGCCTTCGTAGCCAATGAGAGTTCCTGCTGGTATGTAGTAGTCCATATTGAAGTGCTGCATACCGCGGTCAGCATATTCAAAGAATGGTTTGTCGGTCATGAAGTTTGCGTATGTATAGCCACCGAAGCGCATATACAGTGACATACCGAAGTCCCAGTTCTTATAAGAAAGGTTTGTTGTTACAGAACCTGTCCAGTCAGGATCGCAAGAGAATACCTTACGGTCGTTAGCGTTGATTTCACCATCGTTGTTAGTGTCAACGAGATAAACCTGTCCTTCCTTCACACCCTGAGTAGCGTAATAATAATCGTACTCCTTCATTGTAGAGCCAGGAGTAAGACCTGCTTTCTTGGTCATTTCATTATCAGGAATGACCATATCACGATCTGAAGCGATGCCACCAATCTCGTATGTATAAACGTTGTTTACACTCTCACCCACGAAGTAGTTGCCAGTTGGCTTACCGCTGGTGATAGGAGCAGACTTACCTGTCTGAGCATCAACCTCACCAGTGAGCTTAAGCACTTCGTTCTTGTTATGAGCCCAGTTAGTTGTTACTGACCAGTTCCAATCCTTGTTCTGGATAAGTATGCCAGTAAGAGAGAGCTCGATACCACGGTTGCGAACCTCACCGATATTAGTGTATATACCTGATGTCCATCCAGTTTCGGTAGGAAGGCTTACGGTAGCAAGCAGATCCTTTGATTTCTTGGTGTACCAGTCAATGCTACCATTCAAGCGGTTGTTCCAGAAGCCGAAGTCGAGACCAAGGTTGAACTCGTGAGACTTCTCCCACTTAATCTCCTTATCAACCACACCACTTGCGCGAACACCAGTGTAGTATGTGCTTCCGAATGGATAGAATGCCTGAGTGCCAGAGAGACCAGATACAGTAGCGTAGTTACCTACACCTGAGTTGTTACCAGTAACACCGTAAGAAACACGGAGCTTCAAGTTAGAAATCCAGTCAATCTTCTTAATGAACTCTTCCTCAGATGCACGCCATGCGAAGGCGAATGAAGGGAAGCAGCCCCAACGGTTATCCTTTGTAAACTTAGAAGAACCATCCCAACGTACTGTAGCAGTGAGGAGATAACGATCCATGTAGCCGTAATTAGCACGCATAGCCCATGATGTCATACTGTTCTCACCATAAGATGTACCATCTGATTCAGTAGCATCATATTCACCATTCTTAGTGTTATACCACTGTGTGCCTTGAATAACGCCCTTATACTGCAGACCGTTCTTCTCAAGAGTCTCCTTCTGTGAAGAGTACAGACCCATCACGTTGAGAGAGTGCTTGTCGTTGAAACGAGTGTTATAGGTTACTACGTTATCCCAAGTCCACTGGAACTTCTCGTATGATGTCCACATAGCAGTTTCCTCAGTATAGAGTTCACTACCACTTGCACGGTCATCCCAGAAGTGGGTCGTCTCACCTGTGTTTGTATCATTGTAGCCATAGTACTGACCATGACGATAGTATGTAAAGTTAGGAGAGAATGTTGACTTAAAGCTAAGACCCTTGAAAGGCTTAACCTCAAGATAGAAGTTGCCAAGTGCACGCCATGTGCGACGCTCCTTATCAACGTTTCTCATCAGGTCGAGAGGGTTAACAGAGTTACCAGAGAACTGTGCGCCACCAGCTGTGCCAAGGTCACTTGCCTGCGCAGGACGGTGGATAGTTTCGCCCTCCTTATGCAGGAGTGTGCCGTCGTCACCATATATATTAGATGTGTAGTATGGCTTAACGAATGGATTCATACGATAAGCTTCTTCAACAGCACCGTCAGCAGCATAATTCTGGTTGATGCGAGCGAGGTTTGCAGTGAAACCAGCAGAGAGGTACTTGTTAATCTGAGCATCAACAGAACCCTTGAAAGATATCTGCTCTCTCTTATCAGCCTCGTAAATACCTTGCTCCCTGTTATAGCCTATGCCAAAGTGGTAAGCAACATTGGTTGAAGTGCCATTAACAGCAAGGTAGTGGTTCTGCTGAGAACCTCCTTTAGTAACGATATCAGGCCAGTTATACTCCTCGCCTCTCTTCAGCATGTTAGGGATAAGATATCCGCTACCATCAGCCATCTTAAGAAGCTCGGTGTCAACCATAGCCTGGTCAACCATGGTGTATGGGTTAGCAGGGTTTCCGTCTGGGCCTACTGACTGACGCTTTGTATATTCAAGGAGACGCCAGCGTGCAAACTGCTCAGCATTCATAAAGTCAGGCATACGCACAGCCTTTGTCCAGCCATAGTAACCATCATAAGAGATTGTTGCCTTAGCCTCTTTCTTTACGTTCAAACCACCCTTTGTTGTAACCATTACAACACCAGCAGTAGCGCGAGAACCATAGATAGCAGTAGAAGATGCATCCTTCAGCACGTCGATCTTCTCAATATCCTGTGGGTTAAGCCAGTTGATGTCATCACAGATAACACCGTCAACAACAAAGATAGGCTTAGTGTCTGAGTTAATAGAAGACTTACCACGGATTTCGATGTTGAAATCGCCACCAGCACGACCTGAAGTCTGTGAGATATTTACACCAGGAGTAGCACCCTGTAGGTTACCCATAACGGATGCAGCACCCTTAGCGTTGAGCTGCTCGGTGTTGACTGAAGAAACAGAACCAGTGAGGTCGCTCTTCTTCATCGTGCCGTAACCAACGACAACGAGGTCGTTCAGTGTGGTGTTGTCATCCTCGAGAGTGACATTCACCGATGACTTACCTGCAGTCTTGATAACCTGTGACTTCATACCTACGTACGAAATGTTAAGGTTACCGCCTTTCTGCAACTTAAGCGTGAAGTTACCGTCGAAGTCAGTAACAGTACCGTTCTGGGTACCCTGCTCCATTACGGTGGCGCCAATGATAGGTTCACCGTTGCCGTCCTTCACATTACCGCTGATGGTCTGCGCCTGCACTGCTGCACAGAAGAGTAGCAGCATGCCTACGAGAGCATAGCGAAAATTCTTAAATGTTTCTGACATAGTTTAATTGTTTGATTAGTATAAAATTTAGTAAATATTTCAGCGTTATTTTTATGCCTCTTGCGTGCGAGGCGTAGTTAGGTAGTTGCTGTTTTTTTGTTAGTGCCTGTTTCTTTTAAGTTGGGGTTAGAAGTGAACATAAATTAGCAATCACGTGCAAAATTATATAATTTTTGCTATTCTCCAAAATTTTTCACGTGTTTTTTTAAGATAAAGCATAAAAAAAACAGGAACAACGGCTTTGAAATGTTAAAAAAAGGTGTGTACAAGCAAAGAACTGTGTACATACCATTTATATATTACAGGCTAATGTTTGGAAATCAGTGTTGGCTTAGCCAAAGGTCAAGGAAATCCATCGTGAATGTGTTTTTTTGCCCAAAGATGTGAAATATTGTGAATTTTCTTGTACATTACAAATATAATAACTAACCTTGCAGACTAAATGAAAAAAACTAAAGTTTACAATCAACATTAATCAACTAACAATTAATTTTTATGAAGAAATTTTTTACTCTTATCGCAGTAGCTGTCATGGCTCTTACTGCAAGCGCAGAGAAGATTACCTTCGGTGATGCAGCCATTGCAAAAGGTTCTATCCCCGCATCATTCTCTGACGGTAGCCTCGTTCTTTCAATTACAGATACAGACGGCAAGCAGTCTGTTGACCTGAACAATGCTTACTTTGGTGATGCTTCTGCACAGGAGAAGTTTACCTCTCGCCTGAAGGTAGGCGGCAAGAGCAGTGCCAAGAATGCCCTTTCTCTCTCTATCCCTGGTTCAGGTACCCTGAAGGTTTACGTTCGTACAGGTTCTAACGATGCAACAGACCGTACCCTCACTCTTACTCAGGGTGGTACATCTCTCTATAGCAAGGTTGTTCAGGAGTCTGACGCTGTCGTAGTTCCTATGGAGAGCGCTATTTCTGAGACCAACCCTACTGGTGAGACAAAGGTATATCCTGTAATCTCTGTTCCTGTAACTGCTGGTACCGTAAATGTAGAGTATCCTATTAACAGCCTTAACTTCTACTGCTTCGAGTTCGTTCCACAGGGCACCGCTGTTGAGGCAGTGGCAGAGGCTAAGGCTGAGGCACCAAAGGTGATAAAGGTTATCAAGAACGGTAAGCTCTACATTGGTAACTACAACGTTGCTGGCCAGCAGGTGAAGTAAGAAACTCGATTCGTTCATACGTTAACGTTAACGGGAACGTTAACAAGTTCCGCGAAGTGCCAAGTTAACGTAAAAACAAAAGCTAATTACAGCTCCGCTGAGGAATATTCCTCGGCGGAGTTTTTTGTGCAAAAGTTTGGAGGGTTAAAAAAAGAATGGGATTTTTTACCTCCTAACCTCCCTAATTGCCCTCTCAGCCCAGTGTTTATGCGACTTGACGATAGGGAGGTAGGCTCTTCAAACCTCCCTAAGAGGTCCCTAAGACCTCCCTATTTATAAAGAAGTTACAGGAGTATAGGAGTTAACGCTTCGCTTAGGAGTGAAGACAATACTTAAGACCTCACTTTGTCCTTTGTACTTAGTCATCTAGTACTTGCTAATGTCTCTAACTTCTTTAACTTCTAAGCTCGCTCTGCGAGCGCTAACTTCTCTAACTCCTAAAAAAAGGGAGGTCTAAGGGAGGTGTTAGGGAGGTCTGAGGGAGATGTCGGCACCCCAACCTCCCTATGCTCAGCCCAGTATTCATGCGGAAAGAGAAGGATTTAGGGAGGTTGGCTCACGAAAAACTTGGAGTATTTCGTGAAAGTAAAAAATAAAAAGTAAAAAGTACCAATTTTATTACGAAAAGGTAAAAGCTATGCTTTTAGCACTAAAAGTAATGCTTTTAGTTGCAGAAGTAATGCTTTTAGCTGCAGAAGTAATGCTTCTGCATGCAGAGGCAATGCTTCTACGTGCGGTTGCTATGCTTCCACGTGCGGTTACTTAGCATCCGCAGATGGTGGCTTAGCAACCCAAAAGCTGAAAAAAAACACCGCAGGCTGTGATAGCTTGCGGTGCTTTTTTATATGAAACTCATCCCCTTAGATCGGGGGAATGAGGGGGTCTTTTAGTCGAGCCACTTAACGTAGCAGAAGTCCTGACGGTGTGGGAGCAGGTCGTTCTTTGGGAACATACGTACACAGGTCTTGTAGGTACCTGCATTGTTTACTTCCACGTTGCACTCGAAGGTGTAGAGGTTGCCCTCATGCTTAACGAGTTTGAATGGTACTACCACGTTGATGAGACGGTCGCCAGAGTACTGGTCGTTCTTGAGGCTCACGAGTTCGAGACCTACTGCATCCTTGAGTCCCTGCTCGTCGATGACGTAAGTGACCTTGTAGCTCTTACCTGTCTCGACACCGTTGTCGATGGCGGCTGTATCGGCTTTTACTACCTGGATGCTATCCCAACGCTCTGCTACATTCTCCTTCCACTGTGCTATCTCTTTTGCTAACTGATAGTCGTTGGCATTGACTTTCTTAGAGCGTGCAGCGAGCTGGTTGTAGAACTTAGAGTAGTAGTCGTCGAGCTGACGCTTCATCGTATAGTGAGGTGCGATGGTTGCGATAGAGTTCTTGATTACCTTGATCCAGTCCTTAGAGATACCCTGGTTGTCCTTATTGTAGTAGAGAGGTACTATCTCGTTCTCGAGCATGTTATAGATAGTGGTTGCGTCGAGCTGATCCTGATAACCCTGGTTCTCGTAGGTGCGCTCCTGCTTGAGTGCCCAGCCA
>JAEEGK010030727.1_pt1 | contig 10629 bp, 10 predicted proteins | sample 8958771 | NCBI WGS metagenome assembly JAEEGK01 (sample SAMN16246547, study PRJNA631951) | gut metagenome | biome: gut microbiome; feature: rumen; material: SC-attached | host: Bos | place: Iran: Karaj | collected 2018-10 | reverse complement strand
TATAATAATATATTAAATAAATATTTATAAATATTAAGTTAATTATTTTTTTTTTCAAAACTAAATTGATTTAATTCTAAAGAAAATTTTTCTTTTTTTCTTTCATATCGAGCATAACAAAATCTAATGAAAAAAAATATTACTAAAAGAGAAATAATACATATTGTTATAATATATAAAAATAATTTAAAAGTTTTATTATTTAAATTTTTATAATATTTTGAAAAATTATGATTTTCTTTAGAATATATTAAAATTTCACTTGTATTTTTTACATATCCAATTTTTTTTTTATAAAAAAATGAATTTCCTAAAATTATATAATCAATATCTTTAAAAATAATATTAAAATAAGTATAATTATCTTTATTTATATTATTATTTAAATAAAATTTTTCATTAAATAATTTTTCATAAGGAAAAACATAATTTTCTAAAATTATGTATAATTTTTTATGAATGGTAGAAATTAAAATTTTATTATTTAAACATTTTATATAAATAATTTCATTATTATCATAAGTTGAATTAATACATTCATCTTTAGAATTAAAAAAATTATTAAAAAAATAATCAAAAAAAACTTTAGGAAAAATTGAATAATAACTTAATAAATCAATATATGTTTTATTATTTACAAAATTTTCTGGACAATAGCTTAAATAAAAAACTGGATCTTCAAAAATAATTCCATTTAATTCTAATGATAAATCAAAATTATTAAATTTTTTAGATTCAAATGTAATAAAATTTTCTTCTTTTTTAATATAATCTATATTATTTGAATTAAAACTATTTAAAGAATAATTAGAATCAGATAAATTTAATATTAAATTTTTAATATTTTTATATTTTTCTTCAAAAATATCCTTGAAATTATCAATAAAATTATTACGATTTTCAATTATTTCTTTTGGATTTGTAGATAAATTTAGACTTATATTTTCATTTTGATAAAAAAACTTAATTTTTGTATCTTCTTCTAAATAAACAGGAATATTAAATATATATTCTTCTGAACTACTACTATCTTCTTCTTCTTCAGAATTTTGTATATAATTAATTGAATTATTATCTTCACTTAAAATATTTAAGTTATTATTAATATCAAAAGAAATATTTTTTAATATATTATTAACATAATAATTATTATAATAATTTTTATTTAATAAAATATTATTATTCTTATCAGCTTTTATTATATTTTTACAACAAATTTCAATAAAATAATATTCAAATAAAATAAACAAATCAAATAATAAAAAATTTTTCATATAATTAAAAAATAATTAAATTAAATAAAATAATTTAAAAAATATGAATATTCCTTTTTCAAATTCAACTCGGCATTTAAAACAAACAAATGAATTAAATATAATAAATATTATTCGAAACATAAGAAAAAATAATTTTGAAAAAAATTCCTCAAAAGAGAAAAATAAAAAAAAATATATTCATAAAGAAAAAAGTTCATCAAGTACTTCAATAGGAAATTATAATTTAAAAACAAAAAATTTAATTAATAATATTAATAATAATAATAATAAAATTTTTGATATTAAATCTAATAATAATGAAATTAATATAAATTTAAATTTAAAAAATGAAAATGTTAATAATAATAATAATAATACAAATAATAAAAATATTTTATTTAAAAATAATTCACATAATATTATTTATAATAATAATAATAATGATGATTTAAAAGAAAAAAATTTAATTATTCATAAATTAACAAATGAATTGAAAATGAATAAAAAAATTTTAAATGAATTACAGCCACATAATATAATTAATAATAATAATTATTTTGTGTATGAAAATAATAGTCTAAATACAAATATTAAAAATAATATTAATTTGATAAATTCTACTGGAAATGGAAATTTAATAAAAAATAAAAGTGTTGGAAACATAAGCCAAAAAAATTCTAATAGCCAAAAAATTTTTTTTAATACTTTAATAAATCAAATTAAAAATAATAATAACAATAATTTTCAATCACAAAGATATTCTTCTAAATATATAAAAGAAAAACAAAAAAAAATTAATATAAATAGTAATAACAATAATAATAATTTATTTAATAATAATAATAAATTATTTGAAAAAAAACAAAAATTAAATAAAAGAACTTTTAGTTCTGAATTTTCTAAAAAAAATAGCATTAATAATTCAATAGAATTTGAACAATATAATTTTAATAAAAATGGTATTATGACAAATTATGATTTACAAAATTCAATTTTATTAGTTCTAAATAGAGCTAAAGAATTATGTAATAAATATAATAAAATTTATAATTGTGAATAAAAATTTTAATTATTTTATATACATATTATATTATTATATTATAATTATTAATTTAATATTTTTAATTTAATAAATATTTTTTTTATTGGTTATAATTATCATTATTTTCATTATCATTGATTTTTTCATCTTTATTTAAATTATCTAATAAATAATTTTTTGTTGATTCTAAATTATAATTTTTTTTAATTATGGCTTTAATAATTGAATAATCATCATATTTTTCATTTATTTTTTTTTCTTTTTTTAATTCTTTAACCATTTCATTTACTTCTTTTTCTCTTTGTCTATTTTTATTTTTCTTTATTTTGAAAAAATCATGTACATGTTCATTTGATTCTTCACATTTTGAGCATAAATTATAATTATCACAAACTGAACATTCATATCTAATTCCTTCTATTAATTGTTTACATTTTGAACAATAAATATCATAATGAATAATATTATTATTTATCGAATTTACTGAAGATTGTTTTCCAATAAATTCCAAAAAAATATTAATTTTCATTAATTTAATTTTTTCATCCAAATATTCATTTATGTAATTTCTTAAATTATCTGATATTTCAAATTTAAAATCTTCATTTAAATTATTATCATTATTGTAATCTAAATCTAAATTATCATTTATATTTTCAATACCAAGTTCTAAATGAATATGATTATTTAAATTATTTTTAAAAATTTCAAAATCTTTTTCATTTTTTATACTTATTTTAATATCATTAACTTTATAAAATATTTTTATTAAATATTCTTGATCATTTTCAATTTTATATTCCTTTTTTATTAAATTTATTAACTCATTATAATTTTTAGGAAAATCATATTTAACATTTAATACATCTTTATATTGAATATAAATATATTTTTTAATTTCCATTAAAATAAAAAATATTCAAAATATATTAATAAAATTATTAAATATTAAATAATTTGAAATAATTTATATTTTAATTTATTTATTTTCATTAATTAAATATTTTTGTATTTCTTTTAAAAATTCTTCATCATTTTTTGCATTTTTATTATTTTCAATATTTATTGGTGCTAAATTTAAAATATATTTATTATCTTTTTTTTTATAAATACTAGATAAAATAATTTTTAAAATATAAAATAGTAATAATATTATAATTTTCATTTTTTTTTATTTAAATTTTAATTAAAATTCTTAGTTTTATAAATGAAAGAAGAAGAAAAAAATAATAATGAAAATGATAATTTTCGTTATCAAACAATTTCAAATCCTTCAAATCAACCTAATAATTCATTAGATCAAAATATAAATGATAATAGTATAAATAATATAAATATTTTTGATAATAATCATACAAATAGAGTTAATATTTTTAGATTAAATGAAAATAAAAAATATTTTTTAATTTTCTTATCAGTATTACTTTCAATAGATTTATTTTTTTATTTTAACTATAAAATAACTCGATATAATTATACAAATTATAATATTTTTACAATAATAGATCCAATGATTTTATGTAAACAATATTATGATATATTTAATGAATGTGTTTATAATGAAACATATTTAATTAAACAAAATGAAAAATTTAATGACACTGATTCAGATAGTAGTGATTTTGATAGTAGTGATTCATCTGAAGAATCAATAGTTATAAATCCTAATGTTTGTAAAAAAGAAGGAAATAATTTTATTAATTGTAATGAGAATAGTTTAGCATTTATGAAAAATTATCAACCTTATATAAGTAAATATAGAAGATGTAAAAAAGAAAATAAAAAATGTTCATTAATTTTGAATGATATAAAATATTATATTAAAGATTATAAATTTATAAATTCTACTATATTTATTGATAATTTATAATTAATTAATTTATTTATTTATTTAATATTAATATTATATTTATAAAATTTCTAATAAATCTCTAAAATAAAAAATTGGTAAAGATTCTAATAAATTTAAATTATATAATTCATTATAATTTAAATATTGAGATATATTAATATTTTTATTATCATAAAATAATTTATTATTATTTAAAATTTGTATTATTTCTTGTGGATTATTTATTATATTAAAAAAAATAATTGAAATAATTTCTTTTTTTTCTAAAAAATTATTTAATATTTTATTCTTAAAATTTTCTAAAATTATACTTATATTATTATTATAAATATTATTATAATAATAAAATATTAATTCTTCAATTGTTTGGCAATTAAATTCTATAAATAATTTTCCAATATTAATAAAGAAATTGTCAAATTCTTTTAAAATATTTATTATTGAAATTAAATAAAATTCATTATCATTATTATTATTATTATTTAAATTAATATCATCATTATTATTTTTTCTTCTTCCTTTATTTAAAATATCTTGTGCTGTAATTTCTTTATTTTCATTATTATTATTAATATTATTATTATTATTATTTGTATTATTATCTCTTTTATATACATCACTAATATTTAAAGTATTAAATTTATTTGATGAATCATTATTTATATCAACTGATTTTTGAGTAAAAGAAATAGGGGTTAATTGTACTTTTCCTGGGATGATTGGATTAGAATAATTATTTTTAATTTCTTCTTCAGTTTTATTTGGATTATTATAAACTGAACTAAAATTACTAAAATTATATCTATCTTGAGGGCCATTATTAAGTGAATTTGTATTATTTTGAATTGGAGTTTCTTTTCTTTCTAATTGTTCTATTACTAATTGTAATAATATTGGTTTTGGTTCTTCTTTATTTTCTTTTAATTTACATTCTTTAAATAATGTTTCTCTTTTTATATTTTCTTTTACATTTGATTCATTTTCAAATATTGGAAAAGTATAATCTAATTCATAAAATTTTAAAAAATCTTTTATTAAATGACATGCTATTAAAATTTCTTTTGTTTTATTTAGTCTATGTAATGGAGTCATGAAATCAAATTCTAATTTTTGTTTTGTTGAATCTTTTTGTTTATTTATTATGTCTAATACACTTTTTTTTATTTTTGCTCTCATATAGTTTATTACTCCATTTTTTTCTAATTCTTGAAGAACTAAATTTTTGGCATCTTGTTGTAAATCTATGTTGTCTTGTTTTTTTTCTTCTTCTGATTTCATTTTTTTTTATAAATTTTATATTTTTAAATTGAGTATAAATTTAATTTTTTGAATGAGAATTTAAATTTTAATTTGTATAATTATTAAATATAATAAATATTTCTTTATATGAATTTAAATATTATTTATAAATTAAATATTTAATTTTTTTAAGTAAATTATAGAATAAAATAAATGCAAACATCAATAAATGCAGAAAAATTTTTTGAAAAATTAAATGATATTAATAATATTAATTATAATTTATTATTACAAAAAACAGAAACAAATAATTTATACATTAAAGCCACAATAAATGAAATATTTCCTGAAGAAACTTATGAAAATACATTTAAATTATCAGAATTAAAAGAAAAAAAACAATCAATTTTATCAGCATATGAAACAATTGAAGATATATTATCATATTTTATTTTTGTAATTAATGAAAATAAAATAAATTTCACATCTGAATTTAAAAATAAAACTTTATTACTTAATTTTATTCCACCTAATGAATTTAAAAATTTACAAATAATAACTTTAAATATTCCATTAAAAGAATTAAATGAAGAAGAAAAAGTAAATATTATCATGAAAGAAATATTAAAATTACATGAAAATGAAAAAAAATATATTCAAAGAATAGAAGATTTATATCAAAGATTAAAAGAACAACAACAAGAAATAAAATTGTTAAAAGAAGAAAAAAATAAATAAAATAAAAATTTAAAAATAAATAAAAAAAAAATTAAATAAAAAAACCTTTTTTCAAAGAAATGATAAATGATAAAGGATTACATTCAATTATCTTTCGTTGTCCAGAGAAAATAGAAGAAAACAAAAAATGTAATAATTCAGTGATAAAAGGGTTAGAAATTAAAAATCAAATAATATATATTATTATGATATGTGAAGAATATCATTATAATAAAATATTACTTTCAAAATTTGTTGATTTAATATTTGATGATAGTGAAAATATAATTGATGATAATTGTCCTATACATAAAAAACCAATGATTGGATTTTGTATTAATTGTTTTTCAGGTTATTGTGAAGATTGTGAACAAGAAAATAATAATGAACATGAAAAAATGATTAATACTGAACTTATTATTTATGATGAAGAAATTGAACATTATAAATTTCTTTTAAAAACTTGTGAAGAAAATTATGAAGAATTTATTAAAAAAATTATTTCTGTTTCTAAAAATTTAAATAATAACCAATTAAATGCAAATAATAACCAATTAAATTTATTAAGAGCTAGTATTGAAGAATATATTCAAATTAATAAATATTTAATTCAATTTGCAGAAAGTATATTATTAGAATATATTTCTCATTATTATATTAAAGTAAATTATAATCTTGCTTTCAGTGTAAGAAATGTTTTAAAATTTAATAAAATACAATATAATTTTAATAAAGAAGATGAAAATGAAGCAAATTTTCCAAATATATTAATAAACTATTTATCAAATCCAAACAATTATTTTTTAAAAGATTCAAGTTTTGATAATAATATAATAGAAACATTATTTAATAATAAAAACATATTATTAAATCGTCCAGAATTTTCATTAATAAAAGATAAAATACCAGAAAATATAATATTTGAATTTAACTATATAAAAAATTTCTATTTAAAAAATAATGAAAAAAAATATACTCCAGGAAAAATAATGAAAGAAGCAACATCAAATGGGATTTATGAAGGAACATTTAATATTTATGGAGAATATGATGGATATGGAACATTTAAATTTCATGGTGGAGAAAAATATGAAGGTGAATATAAAAATGGATTTAAAAATGGAAAAGGAAAATATTATTTTCAAAATGGTGATATTTATGATGGAGAATATAAAAATGGATTAAGAGATGGGAAAGGTGATTATATTTATAAAAAAGGAGATAGATTTACTGGTTTATGGGAAAAAGGAGTTGCAAATGGTTATGGAGAAATGTATTATATTAATGGTGATATATTTAAGGGAAATTGGAAAAATAATAAAAAAAATGGAGAAGGGAGTATTTTTATAAAAAAAACAAATAAGACTTATAAAGGAATTTGGGAAAATAATAAGAAAATTCCAAATTAATTATATATTTAATCAGAATAAAGAATTTATTTAGATTTTTTTTAATAATAAAGTTAAATAATTAAATAAATAATAAATTTTTTATATTTATTATGAATAAGAAAATTATTTATTTTTTGTTTTATTTTGACAAAAAAAAATATTTTGTCTTTTTTTATTATTATAAATATATTTGAAAAATTAATCAATGAGAGAAATGTTTTATTTTATTTATCGTAATATTAGTTTTATTTCATTAAATGTATTAAGATTTTAAAATAATTTTTTTTTTAATTTTTTCTTTAATGAAAATAAATGAAATTACAAAATTTCTTTCTACAAATATAATTGATGATAAAAAAGCATTTTTTATAAAAAAAATAAATATCCGTTCAAATGAAAATAAACCATTTTATAATGGTTTAGAAAAATTTTTTAATGATGAACAATTATATTTCAATACAAATATAAATGGAAATAAAATAGTTTTAGGAAGAATAAATAAAAATAAAGATGAGTTATTATTTAAATTAAAAAAGCATAAATTTTTTAAATTTTTACGTCCTATAAAAACAATGAAAAAATCATCAACAACATATAAATCAAATTCATCAAATAATATAATAAGTTCATCATCAAAAAGAAGAAGTAGAATTAATAAAGAAAAAGATTCAATATCAGATTTAGAATTAAATAATATTTTTGAACAATTTAAAATAATAAAAACTAAAATAAAAAAACAAAATAGTGTAAATTTATCAAAATCAAAATTTAAATCAACAAGACCACAATTTATATTAAAAAAAATGTTAAGTTTACAAGAAGGAATATTAGATAAAGAAAATAATGAAAATTTACAAAAAATAAAATTAGAAAAAAAAATATCTCAATCTGTAAATAGAAATGAAAAGGAAAGTATAATGAATAATGGAAATGCGTTTAGAATAATTAAAGAATTAAAAGAAAAAACAAATAATGAAAATGAAAATAGTAGAAATTACCATTATTTAGAATCAAATTGGTTAATGGATTTAAGAAAAGATTCAATTAATAAAAATAATAATGTTAAAGAAATATTTATTAATACTGGTTCTTTAACAAGACCTAATTTTAAAGTAGTTTATAAAAAATTAGAGGATGAAAATGAAAAAATAAGATCTGGTTTTAATTATTTAAGAGAAATTGATAAAGCAAATTTTTTAAAGAATAATTATTTAAGAAATAGAATTGATTATTTAAACTTTAAAAATTCATTTAATGAATTAAGTGATATTAAAATTTTAGGAAAAAATTTATTAGATTGTGAAATTGAAAATGCCAAATTTATCAAAGGAAAAAAAAAAGTTATTTATAGAATTAATCCAAAAGAAGAAGAAATTGATAATAGAGTTTTTTATCGAAGTAATTCAGTGAGAGATTTTTTTAATACAAGAATTATTGATAATTGTTATAAATTACATAATTAATATTAACAATAAATTAAAATATTTTTTTTACATTTATTTAATATTTTTTCTTGATTAGAAATTAAAAAAAATGTATATGATGTAAAAAATATAATTTTTAATAAGAAATGAAATCAATAAAAAAGAAAAATAAAACAAAAAAATCACATTTAAATGAAAATAAAGATAAAGAAATAATTTTAATGAATAATAATTTAAGAACAAAAATAATTTCCTTGCTTTCAGAAATAGAACAAATAATAAATGGAAATACAGAAATTATAATTTCAGAAGATAATTTAATAAATGTATTAGATGACTTACCAGAAGAACAACAAATTTCAATATATAAAGATTCAATTAATTCTCTTAAAAATAATATATCAAAATATGAAAAAGAAATATTTGCAATATATTCAATTGAAAATTCAATTAGAGCAAAAAGAGAAATTTTATATAATACAAATATTCAAAGAGAATATTTAAATAAAATAAATTTAAATAATAAAAAAGTATTGAATAAAATTGAAAATGATAATATTAGGAAAATTCATGAAGAATTAATTGAAGAAATTAAAAAAGCTAAAAATGAATATCAAGATATTAAAAAAGAGTATAATAAATCTTTTGATAATATTAAAGAACAAAATAAAGCCATTTATATTTTAGAAGATAATTGTAAATTTATTAAAGAAAATATTGATTATAAAAAAGGAAATTTAGAAACAATTTCTGAAAGATTAAATGATTTAGAAGTAAAATTAGAAGAAATTGAAATAAAAAAAAAAGTTGAAGAAGATTGTTATTTAAATGAAATTAAACAACAAAATAAACATATTGAAGAGCTTGAAATTGAAAATGAATTTTTAGAAAGAACAATCAATAATATTTTAAAAGAAAGGAAAAAAAAAGAAATTCAAGAAAAATTAAAAAAATATAAAATCCAACAAAAAAAATGGGAATCTTTACAAAATATGAAAACAAATAATTTTACACAAAATATAAATAACACTTTTGAAAATGATATAAATAATCATTTTCAAAAAAATAAAAATGAAAATATTCCAAATCATCAAAGTACTTTAGAATATTTTTATAAAAAAATTGATGAAAGTGAAAATTTAAATTAAAATATGAATTCTAATAAATAAATTTATAATTTAGGAAAATTATTAAAAATAAATTTGTAATAATTATTAATTTTAAAAAAAGAGAAGAAGAAAAAACATTAGAAATAAAATACTGAATTAATATGGAAAAAATAATAATCAAACATATTAATTTTTATTTAAATATATAAATGTTTATTTTTTTTATTAAAATTAAATAGAGAAATCAATTATACGTAAAATATTTTTATTTAATCATTATTTTAATCTATAATGAATATTTTAACTACATTTAATCTTTTAATAATAAACTATTTATTAATTAAATAATATATTTGATTTGGATTTATATAATATAATAAATTGAATTAAAGATTTAGTATTTTTTTTTTATTTGGAAATTATTTAAACCAAAATATATGCAATAATAATGAATAAAAAATAATAATAATAAATTAAAGAAAATAATATAAAATTAAATAATAAATAAAAAAATAAAAAAAAATTAATTTATATATTTTTGTTTGTTATTTGATTAGAATTGATTAAATGAAAATGTAATTCTAAAAAAAAATTTTATT
>JAEEGK010030726.1_pt1 | contig 10629 bp, 9 predicted proteins | sample 8958771 | NCBI WGS metagenome assembly JAEEGK01 (sample SAMN16246547, study PRJNA631951) | gut metagenome | biome: gut microbiome; feature: rumen; material: SC-attached | host: Bos | place: Iran: Karaj | collected 2018-10 | reverse complement strand
GCTATGGCCGACCGTGCGATGATGGGATGCGAGGCCCTGCAGAACGAGGTGATGGCGCTCAGCCACATCGAGCAGCCGAAATATTACGATAAAGTGTTCCAGCTGGCCGTCGATCAGCGGGTGGTCAAGACCACTATCGCCAAGAACGGACGGGTGGCCGTCATCCTCATCCCTGAATAGCCCCCTCCTTATATAGCCCATCCCCTCTTAACAGAGGGATGGGGCTATAGTAAGAGGGGCGTATATAGGGGATGACTCTAACGCCGACAAACGATGAAACATCATATCACGGAAATCTTATGGATGCGCTGCCTGTCTATGGACAGCCAGTTCTGCGAGGCGGTAGTTAGCTGTGGCTATCTGACGCAGGAGCAGATGCTCCATGCTGCCTGCCTTTACCGGCTGGGGGCCTCGCGCCAGGGAGGCGTCATCTTCTGGCAGATCGGCCAGGAGGGTCGGGTTCGCGACGGGAAGGTGATGTATTACTTGCCCGACTGTCATCGGAACAAGGCTCATAAGCCGACGTGGGTATCGTATTTGTTGCGGCGACGCGATCCGTTTCCGAATGCGGCGCATGAGACTTCGCACTGTTTCTTTGGCTTGCACCTGGTTAGTGAAAAGCGTGCAACACTGGGGACAGACCCCTCTGAGCAACCAGAGGTTGCGGACATTTGTGTCAGTCCCCATTGTTGCACTGTGGCGGTGGTGGAGGCGGAAAAGACGGCGGTGATCTTGTCGGAGCTTTATCCGCAGTATATCTGGTTGGCCTCGGGAGGGCTGGGGGAAGTCCAGCCTGATAAGTTCCGGGCGCTGAGAGGGTGCAAGGTTATCTTGTTTCCGGATACTGATCCTGATGGGATCGCGTATAGCCGGTGGTCGAATGCGGCTGAGGAGGTCATGCGGTCGGTCTTCTGGGAGGGGTCACCGCCTATCCGTGTCTCGCGCATCCTGGAGGATCATGCGACAGAAGAACAGAAGCGACGGAAGATCGACCTCGTGGACTTTATAACAGAATCCTCACCGTAATGTGCCGCCAAACTCGGTGAATTACGACAGAATACCGCTTTAAAGACAGAAGAACAGATTAAAGACATAATAACAAAATAACATTAATATTTAGACAGAAGAACAAAAGGACATATTAAAGACAGAGTAACAGAATAACATTAATATTTAGACAGAAGGACAAAAGGACATATTAAAGACAGAAGGACAGAAAGATATGATCAACTATTACGATAAGCATAAGTTTATAAGCAAGAGGAGGCTGGCGGAGCTGGCGGGGGTGTCGGAAAGGACGTTCTCACGCTATTTGGCGACTCGACGGCGTATTCTTGATGAGATGGGGGTAAGCCCACATGCCAGGCTGTTGCCGCCTCAGGCGGTAATGTATGTCTGCGAAGACTACTGTATTGACCTGCCCCGCGACCTGCAGGATCAGAAGGTCATCAACAGTTCGCCGCTCTACCAGCAAATGGTTCGGGAGCTCCAGTTGAAGACTTTCTTTGACGGGAAATGGATGAAAGTAACGGATATTCCGCATGATTTCTAATTTCTTTCCTGCGAGCCCGCCATAACCCGCCAATGATCTCCTCAAATGTCGTACCTTTGCAATGTCAGAGAAAATCTCTGGCAGAGTTGATGGAAATGCAAGTCGCGCGGTAGCAAATTCTTCACTCTTCATTCTTCACTCTTCATTATTAAACTATGCCTGTATTAATTAAAGTAACCCAGAACAAGATCAAGGACTCGAAAGCCTTCGGGAAGTGGTTCGGACATGTGACGAACACCAAGACCATGACCTATCAGGAACTCTGTAAGCACATGTCGGAGCACAACTCCGTCTATGGTGAGGATGTCTGCCTCGGCGTGGCCAACAAGCTCCAGAACTGTATGCTTGAGCAGCTGCTCGAGGGTAAGAAGGTGCAGTTCGGTGAACTCGGCACGTTCTACCTCTCTGTCAAGAGCACTGGGGCTGACAATGAGAAAGACTTCAACCTCGGTATCAACATCAATGGTCTGTTCCTCTGTTTCGCCCCCAGTCGTACTGACGTGAACAACCTCAGCTCGAAGATGCTCAAGAAGAAGGCGACCTTCATGAATGTCAAGGATCTCATCGAGACGAAGACGAAGCCCGGCACTTCGCCTGACCCAGACTCAGGCTCCGACTCAGGTGCCGACTCCGGCGATGGTCCAACGAATGAACCGTAATTCTTTTTCGAGGAAGGAGGAAGGATTCATCGAGGAAGGAGGAAGGAGGAAGGAGGAAGGAGGGTTGGGCAGTTGTGAAAATTATTCTTTAACATAAAATTATTGTATGATCAAAGTCAATTGGAGCACCGTAGTAAAGGTGCTGAAATTTGTAGCGACAGTCATTACAACTGTTCTTGGAACGATTGCAGTTCAGAGCTGCACACCTTATTTATTTTAAATTGAGAGAAGTATGCGAAAAATCAACCTTATTGTCGTTCATTGCTCGGCAACGCGTAGCAACCAGCGCTTCACGGTCGAGATGCTGAAAGCCTGCCATAACGCCCGTTTTCACGGGAAAGGTGTTGGATACCACTATTATATCGAGAAGGATGGTCAGGTGTTCCAGACTCGCGATGAAGCTGAGATCGGCATTCATGCCCGACATTACAATGCTCACTCGATTGGCATCTGCTATGAGGGTGGCTTGGATGAGAAGGGCAAAGCCGCTGACACCCGGACGCCTGCTCAGCGCGCTGCGCTGATTGCCCTGCTACGTTCACTGAAAGTAGACTACCCTGATGCAGAGATCCTCGGGCACTGTGAACTTGAAGGTGTTCACAAGGATTGTCCCAGCTTCGACTGTCAGGAGTATCGGGACTACTTCAATGAGCTTGGTTACGATGAGTAACCGTCACTCCCCGGCCTTCCCCAAGGGCTGGGGAGTTTATTTTCAGACAGAAGAACAGATTAAAGACATAATAACAGAATAACTATTTTTAGATAAAAAGCGCTCGGCTTTGCCGCTTTCACAAAGCGTAGCGACTGAAAGAACATAAGGACAAAATATAATAATCTATGCCATTGTTAAAACACTCGGGGAGCGCCACGCGGCTAGGGGCAGATAGCCCCGACGAGCCGGGTGGGTGGGAACGAACGCTTAGAAAGCGGGGTTATTTCATGTTCTGTGCGTGACAGGCATCAACTATTGTGATGGTGTCACCATCAATACTGTATGCAAAGTACCACTTATCTGTATTTGCCATGTAGTAACCTTTCCAACGTTCTATCGTGGGTTCACGCCTAAGAAGTGTGCATTCTATCTGCAACATCGCGTCAACCGCATCATCAATATTCTTATGCATCAACCATTTAGAATATGTGTGCTTATACTTCTTAGCAACATTGTTGTAAAAAGAGCGTATCTTACGTCGAGCCAGAGGCTTAACTTTATATTTATACCTCATCATGGCTCTGCATAGACATCATCTATCATCTTATGTAGTTCAGTCCTAAATGCCTCCAAGTCTATCGTTTCATCGTCATCCTCAGAAACCATATCCTTATACTCCTCCTCAACCTCCTCCCAGACTGTACGACATACATCATCTTGTATCAAGTCACGCTCAGGAGTAGCTTTTGCCTCTTCCAAAAGGCTTTTCACATGCATATCAATCAGCTTCTGAGCCCAAAGGCGTATAGCCATTGTGCTGTCAAGCTCCGGCAATACTTCGCGAAGTACTGCTTCATCCACTTTTACGTCTACTACACACATAATGTTTTCTGTTTCTACTTTCTGGTGGCAAAGATACAACAAATTTCTGAAACATCCAAGTTATTTTAGATAAAATCGCTCGGCTGGGGGCTGGGGTCAGGCCCCGAAGTAGAAGTTTTTGCGGGGAGCTGGGGTCAGGCCCCGAAGTAGAAGTTTTTGCGGGGAAAAACTTTACTTTGGGGCCAGACCCATTGGGGGGGTTATTTGGTGATGGCGAGGATGAAGGTGGCGATGGACATGAGCATAGAGGTCATGGTGAAGAAGATGCTCGTGGAGGAGCTGAAGAAGGCGTTGCGGGCCTGAGACTTCTTGGGCTCTACGTAGACCACATCGTTCTGCTGTAAATAATAATAAGGTGAATTGACAATGCTCGCCTGGCTGATATCGAGCTGGTGGTAGTGCTTCTGTCCTTCACTGTCTTCGCGGATCAGGAATATCTTGTCGCGCTCGGCAAACGTCGTCAGGTCACCGGCCTGAGCGATAGCCTCGAGGATCGACACTTTCTCGTTCTGCGTGGTGAACATACCGGGCTTGTTGACACCGCCCAGCACGGCGTATTTGTAGTTGATCATGCGGACATGGACCACGATGTTCTCGTTCTCGGCGAGGTAGGGCTGGATCTTGGATTTGATGAGTTCCTCAGCCTGGCTCTTGGTGAGGCCGGCCAAATGGACGGTGCCAACGACGGGGTACTCGATGTTGCCGGCGTTATCCACGAGGTAGTCATAGATGGTGCTCTGGCCTGAGGTCGTGGTAGTGGTGGCTGAGCCTGTGAGCTTCAGGAGGTTGAAGGGCTCGGCTGACCCTGGGGTCATGGAGAAGGCTTGTATCTGGAGGACGTCCTTGGGCATGATCTTGGCGTCGTAGAGGCCCTTGGACAGGGCGGCGTCGACGGACTCTTTGTCCTGGAAGTAGGTTACTTTCTTCGTGCTCATGCAGGAGGACAGAAGAACGATAATAGACAGAAGAACGAAATTATTTTTAGATAATAAGAACATAAGAACAAATTAATTTAAAGACAAAGTAACAGAATAACGTTTATTTAGACAGAAGAACAAAAGAACAAATTATTTTTTTAGATAAAAAGAACATAAGGACAAAAAATTATTTTACCTCATTTAGAACCAGGCAGATGTTAGGGAGATTCTTGTCCGTGTTGAGGGATGATATCGCTGATTTCGGGGTTTTGCCAGAGTGGACGATGTATAATGTTGCATCGGCGAAGGATGCTAGCTGGTAGGCATCGGTGTACTCGCCTAAGGCGGGGGAATCGAGGATGACGTAGTCGTTGGATGCCTGAGCAGCTTTTAGCTGCTGGGCGAAATCGGCGCTGGCAAGAATGTCGGCAGGATGGGAGGATTTAGACATAGTAACAGAAGAAACAGATTTTTCTGACATAAGAACAGAAGATACAGATTTTTCTGACATAGTAACAGAAGAAACAGATGGATTTTCTTTAGACATAGTAACAGAAGAACTGGTTTTTCTTAAGTCACAGTCCAGATATAGGGCATTTTTGCCGATGGCGGTTAGGGTGGCGGCCAGGTGTTGGGCCAGGAAGGTCTTGCCGGCGGCGGGGGTGGCGGAGGTGACTAGGATGGTCTTCTGATTTTGCTTGAGGTTCAAGAGGAGGTTGGTGCGGAGGGTGCGGAGGGCGTCGTCGGAGTTCGACGAGGGGATTTCGCCTATGATGGGGAGGCGGGTGAGGGACTCCAATTCGGCACGGGTGTCGATGGTCTGCTTGAACATCTGGAGCAGGTAGAGAATGCCGGCTGGGAGGAGGGCACCGAGGAAGAGGGCTACCAGGAGCACCATATTCTTCTGAGGTTTGCTGCTGGCAGGATCGGCTGCAGGGGGATCAATGAGTTTACCCTTGTCGGTGGTGTTGGCGAGTTCCATCGCGGTCTCCTCTCGCTTCTGGAGCATCAGGAGGTAAACGCCTTGTTTGATTTCACGCTGACGGCCAATCTCGGTGAGCACACGCTCCATCTTGGGGGCTGAGCCTACACGTCCCATATACTTGCCGTACTCACGCTGGAGCGTGTTCTGGCGCATCACAATCTGCTGGCGGTCACGCTTCAAAGCCGTCTGAATCACAGGCTGGAGCTCCTTGATAGACTGATTGACACGCTGGAGCTGGGGAGACATCTCGCTGACGCTCTTGAGCAGTTCCTTGCGCTGGTTGACCAGCGTGTTATGCTGCGCTAAGAGTGAGGCTGTGCCTGCAGAACCGCCTGAAGAGGCACTGGCACCGTCTGCAGAACCAGCACTGGCTGCTGAAGAGATGCCGGCGGGGATAATCTCATAGAGATTGGCGGGATCGTTGACATACTCGCTCAGGTAGTCGTGGAGCTGGAGCTCGGTGCCGATGGCCACAAGTTCTGTCTCATAGACACTCTTTTTGGTCATCACCTCCTGAGCATCAACCTCAGGCGTGGTAATCTGGAAGTTCTTCTTGGAGTTCTCCCAGGCGGCATCTGACGAACCGAGTTCGGCATCGATCTTAGCCAAACGGGCATTGACAAACTCGTCGGTCTTCAGGGCCTCCTCGTTCTTCTCGTCGTTGGCACGCTGGTTATAGGCATTGACTAGATGATTGACGAAATCGATACCACGGAGCAGGTTCTCGTCGGTCAGCGATATGTTGAGTATGTTCATGACTTTCTTGGAAGGGGGCTCCAAGGTGGTGCGGCCAATAAAAGCATTGGCAACAGTCGTTGGTGGGGTAATGGTTACCTTCAGGGTATAGTTGCCCTCGTAAGCCTTCGCCTGTTTGGCGGGGAGCTTGTTCTCGGTCAGGGTCAGGGTGCCCGCATCGGTCTTGAGCGTGGCAGGGAGTGTGGCGAAGGTCTGGGCAGGGAGATCGGTCTCGTCCTTGTTTTCAACCAGCATTGTCTCTACCGTGTAGCCACCGTTATCTTTGGTGATGGTCAGGTTGATCTGATGGAAGGTCAGGGGGAGTTCCGTATCCAACCATGCCAGATGGGCCTCATCGAGGGTTACCTCAACAGGATTGTTCTGATAGAGCAGCGTTTTCCTACCCCACTTGCTGAGACGGTACTCCGTATGGAGTTTCAGATCCTTCACGACATTGCGTACCAAGGTGGTGGAGAGGATAATCTCTTTCTCGGACTCGATGGAGCCTGCGCCTGCTGCACCGCCCAGACTGCTGCCCAGACCCAGCGGGAGGTTGTTGAGCATGGCCAGACCGGCAGACAGGCCACCGCCGCCTTTCTTCGACTTGTCGATGATTTCCATCTTACCCGTGACGGTGACAGTGGGAGCCGTGAAGAACAGGTAGACTCCGGCTATCAGGAGACAGAGGACGATGGAAATGGGGAACCACTTCCAGTGGGATTTGAACAAGGTCCAGAGTTGGAGAAAGTCGAAAGAAGCCTCTTCTTCTTCGAGCATTGCTGCGGTATTAACGTTTTGTTCCATAAAAAATGTTGATTCAATGATGAAAGAACTATAATCTCTCTTCCTGACTTGCTAGCATATACGATTGTATATCAGCACGTTAGTGACTGTTTGTATTTAAAAATAAAGCAAAAAGGGTTGGAATTTGAAATCGATTTCCCTTTTTCCGATGCAAAAGTACAACTTTTTTGGCAAACCTCCAAAGGTTTTTCGATTAAAATACAAAATTTATTAGTAGTTAGAGGAGTTAAAAGAAGTTAGGGGAGTTAGGGGAGTTAGGGGAGTTAGGGGAGTTAGGGAAGTTAGAGAAGTTAAGAAGTTATCTCTTTGAATTCTTCGAGGAGGAGGCGCTGGGGAATGGAGAGGGGGGAGGATTGGATGGTATCGATGTGCTCCTGGACGGTGGTCTGGAGTTCCTCGTCGTGGGCCAAAAGGGCCAAATACATCTGGGCGCGGAGCTTCAGGAGACTAGAGGACTGGAGCTTGTCGACAGCCTTGCGGAGGCGCTGTTCTGCCTTTGTGAGGGTTTCGGCAGCTTCGGCAGCCGACTCTGTGTTGATTGAGGTCTGCTGGAGTTTGACTGCGGCCAGATAGAGGGGAAGGGCGAGTTCGACTTCTTTTGAAGTGATGTAGGCCTTGATGCCAGACAGGCGACCAGCCGTGCGCTTGAGTTCGCTGAGCAGAAGGTAGTACTCCTTTTCATGCTGATAGGCATCGGGCACCTCGAAGAGGAGGCGCTTTGCCAGTTTCATGAGGAGGGTCTTGTCTGCCTCGACATGCTTGGAGGGTTTTTCCTTGGTGTTTTGTTCGGATTTTTCCGATATCACTTCCACAAGGTCGGGTTCCATCTCGACAGAGGCGATAAGGATGCCGGGGATGGATACGACGAGCTGTTTCTTGCGTTTGCCCTTGACACGCATGATGATGCCTTCGCGACCGTCGTAGAGACCTCCGCTGACACGGATCCTATCACCGGGATTCAGTTGGATTTCGTCGGGGGCGTAATAGGTGATCTTCTCACCTGCCTGTTCGGTGAAGGTGATGAAGTTCTGCATGTCATGGTCAGAGACTGTCAAATAATCTTCTTTGTTTGAGAAGGTGGATTTGCGGAGGTAGAGGCCGTATTTGCGGTCTCTGATGGCTTCCTTGAGTTCGTCGACGGTTCCTTTGATGAACATCAGTCCGGAGAGGGCTGGGACCATCGTGCGCTGGCGGGTGCCCTTGATGGTCTTGACGACATAGCGTAAGGGGACGAAGCAGTCTAAAGAGTCGCGGCGGAGTTCATCGCGAATCTTCAGCTCTTGGTTGCGAGAGACTGACCCAAGGACGTACCATCTTGCTTCAGACATAAGAACAGAATAACAAGTTTTTAGACAAAAGAAGAGATTAAAGACATAATAACAGAATAACAAGTTTTTAGATTAAAAGAACAGATTTTTTAGATAATAAGGACATAAGAACATACTTTATTTAGACAGAAGAACAAAAGAACATAAATTTTTTAGGAAAAAGGGCTTCGGACCATTTGAGGTCCGAAGCTTGTTTTTCTTATTTCACAAGGTTCATGACACTCACGAGGAGGGTGACTACCGTGGCCATGGTGGTGGAGAGGGAGCCGATCTGGGCGATGGTCTCCTGCGTGGTGCGGGTCTTAGCAGGGACGATAATCTCGCAGCCAGGCTCTATCTTGGAGTTGCCCTTGGCCTTTGTCACCGTACCATTCTGATAGAGGATGTACGTGCGCGACTTCTTGGCACGCATGCCAAAGCCTCCGGCCTGGTTGACATACCACTTGTAGGGTTTGCCCGGGCTGTAGGCGACGGTATTGGGATACATCACATTGCCATTGATCTTCACCGTTCCATTGTACTCCGGTACCACCAGGCGGTCGCCCTCACGCAGCACGATGTCATAGTCGCTGCCGGGGTTCTCCATGGCCTTGTCGAGGTTGATACCTACATAATAGATGCTATCCATACCTGTGACCTGGGTGGTGTCAAGACCCTGACCTGTCTGCTTGCGTGCCATGCGGATGAGCTGTTCTACACGGAAGAGTTCGTCGGGATTGAGCACACGCTCGACACGGGCGCCACGGACATAAGCCTCGTCGGTGAAACCACCGGCTGCCTTGATGGCATCAGAGAGACGCACGTTCTTCGTGGGCAGTGAGTAGACGCCCTCGAAGAGCACTTCGCCCACGACACTGATGTTGCGCTGAGGCTGATAGCCCGGGCTCTTGCGCACGAACACCTCATCATAGGGCTGGAGGGTGAAATCACGCTTGCCATCGACCACATAGCCGTTCTGGAGTGAGAACGAGAAGGTTTGGGCAATGGTCTTATCCGTGGTGGTCGCACTGGGATCAACGATGCGGCGCGACACATCGACACGGGCTGTAGAGGCTGCATCGGTGGGGCCTCCGGCCTGCAGGATGAAGTCCTCGATGGTCATATCATCGGCATACTCGTAAGTGCCGGGGAATTGAACCTCACCAAAGATGGTCAGCGTGCGCTGGGCCATGGCCTCGCGACGGAAGGGGATATAGAGGACATCCTCGTTCTCGAGGGTGACATCAGCGGCAGTGCCTGCCATGATACCGTCGAGGTCGATGGAGACAATGCGCTTGGTGCGATCCTCCTTCATGCGATGGAGCACGGCACGGGTCTTAAAGGCATCCTCGGTGAGACCGCCGGCATTCTCGATGACCGAACGGACGGAAGGGTTGGCTCCCAGGTCATACATGCCGGGATGGAAGACGGCGCCCTGGATCTCGACCGTGTTCTCGTAACGACCCTGGATAGAGTCGATGATGACGGAGTCGCCATCAGCCAGACGGAACTGAGAGAAGTCGAATTCCTTGACCTGATAGGCAGAGTAGCGGTCGCCGGCGGTGCGATGCACACGGACGGCATTCTTATAAGATCTGTTGGCAAAGCCACCGGCATACTTCAGCAGGGTGGCGATGGTCTCATTGGGCTTCATCTCATAGGCCATCGGGCGCTTCACAAAGCCCTGGATATCCACGATGCACTCGTAGGGGCCTACGATAATCACATCATTGTCCTGCAGGTGGACATTGCCTGCCAGTTTGCCATTGAGGATATAGTCGTAGACATCGACCGTGGTGAGCAAGCGGCCTCCACGGAAGACCTTGATGTTTCGGAGTGTTCCCACGCCATTGACACCGCCTGCCATGTAGATGGCATTGAAGACCGTGGCAAAGGCTGAGAGGGGGTAAGAGCCCGGGGCAGCGACCTCGCCCATCACATTGACCTGAACGGTACGAGTCTGACCGACGGTCATGCGGATGGTGGAGCTCTTATAGCGCTGACCGAGTTCTTCACGGAGCTTGGTATTGGCCTGAGCCACCGACATACCACCGATATGAATGGGACCGTAGCCCTCCACGACAATCACGCCGTCGGGCGAGACCTCGAGCTGCTGGGACTTCTGAGAACCGCCAT
>JAEEGK010030724.1_pt1 | contig 10630 bp, 8 predicted proteins | sample 8958771 | NCBI WGS metagenome assembly JAEEGK01 (sample SAMN16246547, study PRJNA631951) | gut metagenome | biome: gut microbiome; feature: rumen; material: SC-attached | host: Bos | place: Iran: Karaj | collected 2018-10 | reverse complement strand
TTCGATAATAAAAATTTTAATTTTTTTTTTTATAATTAATATGATAATTTTAATAAAAAAGGGTTTAATTTAAATTTTTAAACATAAAAACAATTTTTAAAAAAAATTAAATCAAAAGTTTATTCAATTAAATTTAAATTTTATTTATTATAATTCCATAAATCAAACATTATTTGTTCTTTGCTCTCATCTTTCTTCTTCTTCTTTTTAATCTTCGCATTCTCTTCTTTCTCCACTTTTCTCTCATTTATTTAATATCTTAAAAAAATAATTGCATTTAATTAATTAATAATTATTAAAATGAAAAAAAACAATTACATTATTTTATCAATTTGAATCTATTAAATCATTAATATTAATATATTCTTCTATATTTATACTTTTATTTTATTTTAAATTAACTTATAAATAATATGAAAACAAATACAGAAACTTTTTCAAATTTAATAGTCAATGCTTCTATTAATTTTTTTATTTTCTTTTTTCTAATCTTAAAGACTTTGTAAAAATATAAAAATTTTAAAGAAAAATCTTATATAATGTAAAGTAAAAAATAAAAAATAGTACATTCATAAAATATTAATTTAATTTATTTTAACTTTCAATATTTTATTATTCTTCCATAAACAAAATAGGGGGTATTCTTTGAAAATTATTATCAACAACACTAATTCAACAATATTTTTTTTTATTTTTTAAGTATTTACATTAAAAGCAAACAGTAATTTTTTAAAACTTGAAAAGTCAGTTTATAAAACAATAATAATATTTTAAAAAATGTATGTATTTTTTTTTAATGGATGTAGAATTAGGATTATAAATTCTTCTAAAGAAATGAAAAACTTAAAATATATTTTTGTTTTTTAAACTAAAAAAAAAGAAAATATTCAGATTATCCAAGAAAAAACATAAAAAATATTTTCAGGTTCACTCATTAAAATGTAATTATCTTCATAATACATTTTTTGAAATCATCTTTCAACATTATCTTTATTTTTTTCTATTCTAATTTATTGTTTTTATTTATCTCTAAATTTGGCTTTTTAATTTCAATTAAATAAAATATACAAATACCTTCAAGTTATGATTTATCATTTTGTTATAAATTTATCAAAAATTTTTGAATTTTGATAAGATTGGATTCATTAAATATTACTTATATTTTGATTAGAAATGTAAAAATTTCAAAATTTTTTTTAATACAATAAATTGAGATTGATTTGTGAATCTATATATTAAATTAGAAACACAAATTTAAAGGAAAAATAGTTTAATTTTCACAATTTTCTCCACTTTATCTCAATTATTTTAATGATTATAAACATCTTTTCTTTATTTTTACTCAATTATTAATTTTTTATTTCCCATCTGAATAAAACATTTTTTTCTTTTTCTTTAATTTTTCTATTTTTTCAATTTGAATTGGTTTTCTGATTGTCGTCGGAAATTTGTTTTGTTTTTGTTTTTTAAAATCTTTTTTTACTTTTTTTCTTTTATTTTCTTTTTGATAATTATTACATTTGATCATGTAATAAGTTTTTTTATTATTTTTTCTAAATTATTTTAACTGATTTTTTCTCTTTATATTTTTTGTTTATCATTATAATTCAAACTTTGATTGTAGTTGATAAAAATATTTATAATTATTGCATTTTTTCTTTAAATTTCTAAAAAAAGTATTGATATAAAATTCAAATTATCAAAGTATTTCTTTCTTTAAAATTGACTTTTCTCATTGGTTTATCCAAGATATGAAGATAAATATCCTAACTCAACAGAATAAAACAAAAAATATAATTAATTTTTATAATTAAAAAAATATACTTATAAACACCAAAAAGTCTTATTCTTTTTAAAATAATTAAAACTATAAATCAATAAATATCATTTTAAAATTACAATTTTGTTTAATAAAGATTTAATGAAACCCTTTCTGATTTAAATTTTGAATGAGGAAAATGAAAAAAAAACAAAAAGTAAACGTTTTCAAATTTAATAATTTTAATCAAAAATATAATAAAACATACCAATTGAAATATCTTTAGTTGAATATTCAATATGAAAAAAAATATCATTAGAAGTAATATTAGAATGTTTATAATAAAAAGTAATGTTCTTTGGAAATGAATCCATTATTAAAGGACAAATGTATTTTAATTTTGGATTAATTAAATTCATATTTTTTTTTTGAATCATCTAAAATAAAATTTTCATATTCTTTACATTTTTTATGTTCAAATATACTTTCATCAATTAAATTTGATATTATTTTTTTCATCCTTCCTTGAAATAAATTTATATCAAAATTAATTGTTTTGTTTGTTTTTTTTTGTAATTTCTTAAATTTCAAAATAAATATTAAAAAATTCCATCTTATAATTAAAATCAAATTTCCCATCTTGTTTTTTTTTTCTGAGCATTCGTAATAAATAAACATGATTTGATTTTTGGTTTTAATTCTTAAACCTAAATAAAACTTATATTTTGTTTTTTTTTGACAAAAAAAATCTAAATCTTCTAAAAGAGCATCTCCCCATTGTTTAACCTTTGACTCGATGTATTTTCTATCTTCAAAATATTTTTTTACTAACGTATCACATAAATCTTTAATTTCTTTTTCAAGCTCAAAATCATGAAAACTATTTTCAGTAACTCTTTCTATTCCATCATCAATTGTTTTTTCTAATAAGTAATTCATTAAATTGATTCAGATTTATTTTAATAAATTATTATTATAAAAAAGTAAAAAATGTTAATCTAGAAATTGAATAAAAAGATTTTATCATTTAGAAAAAACTCAATTATTGTAAAATTTTATTTTAAATAAAATAATATAGAATTTAAAAAATTTTATTATTTAACTTCATTAAATATTATTTTATTTCCCTTTTTTAAAAATTCAATGTCTATTTTTTTGAAAAAAACATATGATTGAATCTTTAATTTATATTTTCATTCTATATTAATGTTTATGTATTATAAATATATCTTTATTTATAATTCATAAATAAAAATAATAATTTATACTTAATTTGAAAAATAGGTTAATAAAAAGTAGATATTAAAATCTAAAGAATAATTCAAATTTAATATTTAAAAAATATAAATTTTTTTTAAGGTTGTTCAAGAACTACAACAGGTCTTTTAATTTCTACACATTTTGGTTTTGGTGGTTCAATTTTAGGTAATTCTTTTTCTTGTTTTTCTTCTAAAACTTTTAAATTATTTTTCTTCTCAACAGGTTTAACTTTAGTTCCTTGAACAATTCTTTTTTTTTTTGCTTTTTCTTCACATTTTGTAATTTCTTCTGAGTAAGTAGAATATTTTTCTTTTAAATTTTTTAAGTATAATTCAAAATCTGAATTAAGGTCAAATGCTTTTTCTTCTTCAGTTAAAGGAATTTCAGTTGATGAAATACATATCATGAAATTTTTTTTTTGCCAACTTTCTGTTAATTCTGCAAAAATAAATGTTGATAATAAACTAATTAAACATAATTGAAGGATTTTCATTTATTTATTATAAACAATAATATTTGATTAAATTGTAAAACATTAATTTTTTTTTGGAAAAATTTGTTAAATATATAAAAAAATTATTTTAAGAAAAAAATAGTGATTTTATATAAAATTGCAAATAAATTTCTTATTATTTATATTTTACTTTATATCAATAAATTTAAAGTAATTAAACTAACTATTCATTAACATTTATATAATAAAAAATAAATTCAATTAAAACAACAATTCTAAATACTAAATAAATAAAATAGAAGAAAAAAAATAAATTTACTAATCTTAAACAGAAGAAGCAAATTGTTCATTTACTAATTGAATAAAATAATAATCCATATTTTCTAATTCATTATATTTTTCTTTTTTATTATATGCTTTTTTAAATCTTTCTAATATTATATTATATGCAGTTATAACTTTATTATCATCATTTTCTTCATTATCAATATTATTTAAATGTTCATCATATTTTTCACCACTTAATTCAATTTTAATTATTTTATCCATTATAATTATATGTTCTTGATTAAAAAACATTTTTTTCAATAAAGAAAGTTGGAAAGAATCTTTAATAATAGAAATTATATCTAATTTTTGTTCAATTAATCCAATTCCTTTTTTATAAAAACCAATTTTATTCCTATTTTTTTTTTGTGATAATTTTAAACAAAATCTTTCACAGTAATTTAATTTAAGTTCTTTTTTTTTACTTTTAAATAAATTTTTAACATTTTTTGAATTTTTCATAAAATTACTAAATTTATTATTATAAGAATTATGAGGATTTAAATTATTATTATTAGAATAAGCATTAAAATTTTTTTTAAACATATTTTCAATTAAAGAAAAGGAACTAATACGAGTTTTTCTATTAATATTAATATGTTGAAAAATATTATTAGGACTATATATATTACTTAATTTTTCATGAATTGAGTCTATATTATTTTTTTTAATAGGTTCTATTGAATTTTTACTTACATTAGATACACTATCATCAAAAGGTTTATGGAAAATAAAACTTGTTTTAAAATTTGATTTTTTATGAGTATTTAATTGAAGTAAACTCACATTTGAAATACTTTTTTTATTTATTGGGGAATTAATATTCTGATTATTAAATTGAATTAACTTATAATCATGATGCATTATATTTTCATCACAATAAAATATTTTATTTAATATTTTTTGAAAAACTTCATTTTCAACAAAAATATAACTTATTAGCCAAAATATTCCATGAATAAATTTTATAAAACCTCCTATATTACTTATTACTGTTTGAACTTTTGTGTATATTCTTAAATATTCATTAATTCTATCAGAAAATTTTACTGAAATTTCAATAAAATTTGAAGTATTTGTTTTTAAAGAAATCATATCATTTGAATGATCATATATTACAAATTCTTTGTTGTTTATTTTTTGAAAAATAATTCCTTTATCAGTTTTAACAATAACTTTTTTAAAATAAATATGAATTTCTTTTAAAAAAGTATTACTAACTGTTGTATAATATTGTGAAATTGTTGGATTATTCGGGTAAGAATAATTTTTTGGGTCTATAGTTAAATCTTGATATTCAATTGATATAAAAGTTCCATTTAAATAATAATCTATTTCATCTTTTGATTTACAATTTTTTTTTTCTGTAGAATTTTTACATTCAAAAACTTGAATATTTATAAATGAATATTCATTTTTTTTAAATATACCTTTTATAGTTTCATTAATATTTTTTAAACAATACATTTGGTCTAAATTATGATTATAAAAAAACTGTTGATAATCTTTTCCAAAATCACTTATTTCACAAGGTCCAAAATCTAAATTTTTTTCTGACCAAATTAATCCTTCTTTATTATTCCTAATAGCATATTTATAAAGAACTTTTGGATAATATATATTTTCATTAATAAAAGATTTATAAGATATAGGATCTTCTAAAGAAAATGTAAAATAAAAAGTGTCTTTTGTTAATTTTATTGATTCAATTCCTTTTGATGTTGTTTCTGATGTTATAAGAGTGAATTCCTTTGTATCAAATAATTTCATTATAAAATAACATGATATTGTTGTTCCTACTATAATAAATGTTATTGTTGAAAATAAACCTATTGAACTTCCATTTCTTTTATTTCCTCCTACAAAAAAATAGGGGGAATAACCGAATAAATCAAAATAATTTTTAAATTTTTGATATGTCATATTTTTTGATATATATTTATTTTATTTATAAATTTTTTTTTTCGAATACATAAAATAAAAATGTATAAGATAATAAATCTTATTTTTCAGTAATATTTCTTGTTTGATTTATCATTTATTTTTAATTAATTGTTTAAAAAAATGTTTGTCAAAAATAGAATATTTTAATACAGTATTTAACGTGGTCCTGCCCGCCTTTTTTTTCATTTCCCACATCTATTTTTTTTACATAATTTGATGAGGTCTTCCCCCCTCAAAAATTTGAAAAAATGGGGGACAGAGCCACGTCAAATATGGTAATTAAAATGTTAAATAAATCTTCACTAGAATTAAAAAATGTAAATAAAAAACATTTTCTCCTAAAAAATCCAAAATCATTTTGAATGTGTTTAAATGAAATAATATTACTATAAAAACAAAAATAATATTATTATCTGCTTCATTAATTGTATAATGGAGAAATATATTCTGTTTAGTAAAGAAATAAAAATGATAATTCAAATTATAAATTTGAAGACTTTGAAAAAAAAATCAATTAAAAATTATTCTTATTGAAGGGAAAAAATTAAAAGGAAATTATATTAATATTGTTATTGATATTTTTCACAAGAGGTTTTATTGCTTCATATATTGGATTAACTTTAATAAGGAATACTTTGATTTTGAGATTTTATTTTAAAGAAAGAGAAATTAATAAAATAAATAATAAAATAAAAATTTTGGCTGAACAATTTATTTAAAAATATTATAAAATAATAAATTTTTAAAATATAATATGTCCATATGATATTTATAATATTTAATTTATTTAATTATTTGATACTATATTTTTAATCCATATCTATCTCTCATTTATTTTTTAATATTTTGGATTTCTTCCTTCATTCATTTATGTCTTTATTTCCTTGTATCTCACATTCTTTTAATTATTTAATTTAATTTTAATTTCTTATATTTTTTAGTTTAGTTTTTTCTAAATTTTTTATTAGGTGGATATCCTGTAAAAAAATATTAAAAAAATGAGATATAGATTGAAAATATAGTAACAAATAATTAAATTAAGTTTAATTAAATAAAAAATAAATAAATTAAATAATATAAGGACGTATTATATGAAAATGAAAATATTAATATTTATTGAAATAATAAAGTTTTTATTTTATGAAAAGGTTAATTTTTATATTTTGTATTTAGTTATTTAAGAAAGGTTTAAAAAAATGTGAAAAATATTTTATTAATTTAAATTTTAATTTCTTCATTACAAAAAGGGCATTTTTTTTCTTTCATCAACCATTGATCAATACATTCAATATGAAAAATATGACCACAAGGTAATAATTTGGTTTTTTCTCCATAATTAAATTCTTCTTGACAAATAATACATTTATCACAATCTTGATAAAAGCCTTTTTTAAAAGGAATGACAGTTAATTTTTTAATTTTATCTTTATTTAATCCTTTATTAACATTTCCAACTTTATCTTCTAAATCAAGTAATTGTTCATAAGACATTTTATCAGGATTTGGACATAATTCATCAATAATCTGTTGTTCAACTAAATTAATTGCTTCATTTGCTCCTGTATCTAAATATTCATAATTTTCATAATCATCATATTTTTCATCTAAATTCTCATTCAAATATTTTAATCTATTTTTTATTTTTGATTTTCTCATTTGTTTTTCATTAAAAATTTTTTGTTTTATTATTTTTATTTCTTCATATAATTCATTAATCTGCTTTTGATAAATTGATATATTATTAGCTTCTTTAAATATTTCATTTTTTAATTGTTCATTTTCTTCTTTTAATTTTCTATATTCTAATTCTTGTAAATTTTTTTTTAATTTTGGTAAATTCTCTTCTTGTTTTTTTGAAAAAGAAATTTTTTTAAATTGAATTTTTGAATTCTCATATCTATTAATTTTATTTGGCTCATAAATTAAAGATTTTGAATAATTTGATTGATTATTTGTTTGATTGTTATTATTTCCTTTTACATAATTTATTAATTTTCTATTAATTATATTGTTAGTTGGTTTCTTCTCCATATTTTTAATTTTGAATTATTCTTTTTATGGAAACAAATTGATTTATTATTTAAAAAAAAATAAATGAAAGATTGAGCTTTTAAATTATTTAAAATTAAATATTATTGTATATTTTTAAAAATATTTTATTTATATAAATTAGAATTAAATCATGATTAAAATACCTAATTAAGCTTCAATCCTCTATTTTTAAATTTTTTTTTTTAACATTTAAATTAAAAGTTTTACCATTTAAGTTATATAATTTTATTTCAAATGATAAACTAAATTTGTAAAAGTATAATTATTTTTTTTTTCATAAAAAAATGTCATTATAATTTAAAAGATAACTCTTTTTTTTATTTAAACTCATTCTATTATTCATAAATTTGTTTATAAGATTTCTAACAAAATTTTTTTTGGATTTCAATTTTATAAATTTATGATATTTTATTTAATTAAAGTTTATTGGTTCGATAAAAGTTTATCTTCTTTTTTAATCATATGAATCCCTCATTTTTCAAAGTTCATACTTCTTTATCAATTTTTATCTTTTTTATTTGAAACTTTATTTTATCTATTTCATTTTCTTTTTTTAGTAATTAGAATATTATATATTATCTTTGTCGTTTTTAATAATTTTTAAATATATTCAAAAAATAATATTCAAAATTTTTTTAATATTTATTTTATTCTTTCCAATTTTATTTTAGAATGAGTTTTTCTCAATCTCTTTCCCCTGCTTTAATTTTTCAAAAAAAAAAAATATTTTTTTCAACAAGGAAATAATAAAAGGTTTTTTGATATCATTAATTTTAAATGTACTATTTACTATTTATTTCTTCAATTTGTAATACTCATTTGATAGCATCCTGCACCTTCATTGCAATAAAAGCACATTTTTGTAGCATTTTGAGGAATTTTAATTGAATAAGTATTTGTTCTAAAATCACATGAATTTAATTTGTTTTCTTCATTATAGAATACAAGCCGTTTATAACCGTTAGATACTTTAAAGTTAATAGTTTTCCCAATTGCATTCTTATCTATTAAAATATAAGTATAACTTCTATTTCCTCCTTTATATTGGAATAATGTGTTATCATTATTGTCATATGCAGGCTTTTTGACTGCATCTTCTCTAAGATGAGCTTCATCTGAATCAAGATTTAGATTATAATAGTAATCTGATTCATCTAATTCGTTGACAAAAATTTCATTTTTAATACCATCTTTAGTTATAATTGGATATTCATTTGATAATTTGTAATTTTTAAATAATTTAATAATTTTATTTTCATAATCCAAAACTTTTTGTAAAGTATTTAATTTATTTTCAATATCTTTGTATTTTTTTGATGAATTAATGTTTTTTATAATGTCTTTTAAAAGTATAACTTCATTATTTTTTTCATGATACTCTTTAATTACCTTTAAAATTCTTCCATTTGACTCTATAATTTTAGAATATGTATCTTGGATTTTCTCCACTTCCTCATCAATATCTATTTCCTTTTTTATTTCACTGAATTCTTTGGTTTCAACATTTTGTTCCTCAATTTTTATATTATCTTGGCTATTACAGGAACAATTATATGATATTTTCAATTTATCTTCTTCATATGATATATTTATCGATGGTATTTTTTTGCAAATAGAACATTTATTTAAGCATAATATTTTTTCATCCTTTTCCATTAAAAAAATAAAAGTATAAATATTAACTAAAATAAAAATAATTTCTCTATTTTATTTATTTTTTAATTGAAGTTAAAGGGGATTGAGTCCAAATCCAATCACTAATTCAGATTTAAATTAAAGCATATAAATTAACAATTTATTTCAATTTAATGTTTTAATAATTTTATATTAATAACGAAAATATCAGATTTAAATTTATATTAGATAAAAAATTCAATATCAATTAAGACAAAAATTTAGTAATAGTACTGGTTATTACACTTGTTTTAATACAAATCCTAATTATAATAGCTATTATTAGAAATATGAATTTATCTAATCTTTTCATTCTTTCTTCTTTTTTAATTATATTATTATTACAATATCCAATATTGGCATTCTCAAATAAAAATAACTAAATAATTTATTTTTGAATTCTTCAAATTATCTTTTTGGGGTTCAAAAACATCAAAAGGAGAATTTTTAACATGATTAAAACTATTTAATTGTTATAATTTTCAAGTTATTGTCTTTATTAATTTTTATTAGATTTTTTTAAAGTGATAATTATGGATATTATCGATTTCAAATTAAATATCTCAATTTTTTATTAATCGTATGATTGAATATTTAACATTATCACGAATTATTTAATGATTTTTTAAACATTGTGAAACAATAAAACCAAACTTATAAACTACTTATGATCTTTAAAACCCTACAAAACAAATTTATATAAAACAAAAAGATTTTCATATAATCTCAAATTAAAACATATAGATACTCATATTACTATTATGATTTCTTTTTCTACTATTATGATAATACTTATAATTAATAAAAGATATAAAGAATTATTTTAGTTTTATTCACCAGTAGCATTCACACAAAAAAAAAAAAATAAAAAATTTTATCATCATCAATCATCCCTCGAATATCTTTTTTAATAAAATTAATGAGTTCAAAAATATTAAAAAGAACATATTCAATTAGAAAACCTTCAATAACATGAAATTTCCAAATTATCTCTATTATAAGTTCAAAAGAAAGGAGAAAAAATTTACTTTTTTTCAAATTTTTTTTTTTTTTTTTTTAAATATTCTTCTAAATTAAAATTATATTGGTAACTTTCTGTTTTTTTTTTTAAAAATAACAAAATCTCCGTTTGTTTCCTAGAATAAAAAACTCTAGGAGTG
>JAEEGK010030723.1_pt1 | contig 10630 bp, 7 predicted proteins | sample 8958771 | NCBI WGS metagenome assembly JAEEGK01 (sample SAMN16246547, study PRJNA631951) | gut metagenome | biome: gut microbiome; feature: rumen; material: SC-attached | host: Bos | place: Iran: Karaj | collected 2018-10 | reverse complement strand
CCACAGAGATAGTCGTAAGTGAGAAGACAGGGACAGAGACGCTGCATTGTACCAATCCGGACTGTACTGCCAAGCATATCCAGAAATACACCCGTTTCGTAAGCAAGACAGGTATGGATATAGACGGTCTTTCCATAAAGACTCTGATGCGTTTCATCAATGAAGGCTATATAAGCGACTTTGCTGACATATACGGTATAGGTGAATATAAGGACAGGATCATAGAGCTGGACGGATTCGGCGAGAAATCTTTTGCCAATCTAATGGCTTCTGTGGATAAAGCCAGAAAGAAACATCCCGCCAACTTCATATATGCACTCTGCATCCCCATGATAGGACTTGATGCAGCTAAAAAGCTGATTGCATATTACGGAACAAAAGCGTTCTTTGACAAACTGCAGAACGGCTCAAATACAGGATTTGAAGAAGTGGACGGCATAGGTACGGAACGATCTAATGCCATAATCGCATGGATATCAGAACCGAAAAACGCAGCACTGCTAAATAAGCTTTTAAGTATAGTTACTCTTGATGATATCGCAAAGGCCGGAGAAAATAACGGCACCTGTGCAGGCAAGACATTTGTTATAACAGGTGATGTTCATAACTTTAAAAACCGTGATGAGTTTAAGGCATATGTGGAAGCACAGGGCGGTCACGTAGCCGGAAGCGTATCCGGAAAAACGGACTATCTGGTAAATAACGATATCAATTCAACAAGTTCCAAGAATACTAAGGCTAAGTCTTTAGGAGTGGAGATAATCACCGAGGATACATTTATCGATATGTTTGGGAGGTAAAGATTCTTCGCTACGCTCAGAATGACAGTATATATAATGATAGTGTCTAGATGACAGTAAATAGATGACAGTTTTTTTGTTACCCTGAGGAGTGAAACTACGAAGGATCTTTATGAGGTAAGTTTTTGGACTTAACAGGTAATCCATGAGGGCTCAAAAGTCCTTGACAAGCCTTGATTTTAAAGGATATAATTGTATTCAGCGCAGACGGGAAATTAAAGGTTTTAAACATAAAACCCTTACCCCGTGTCGCAATAAAAACAGGAGAAGGAAATGGAAAACAAGACGATTTATTGGCATATTCCGGGACTTTGTTATTTCGGCATGATCAATCATATTATGCTTGATGCCATGCAGAAATTCCCCAGCAAATTCCGGGATAATTACAAGATAGCATCATGTTACGGCAGCTTCCCCGGAGCCATCTGGAACGGTGGCAGAAACATGATAGCGGGATTCAGCAGCAAGCCTGAGGTAGAGCAGGTTATAAAATCATATAACCAGCGCGGTATACCCGCACGTTTTACCTGGACCAATGTACTGCTTGAAGAAAAGCATGTATACGACACATACTGCAATATGATCATGAAGGCCGGCGACAACGGCATGAACCAGGTACTGGTAAACAGGCCCTGCCTTGAGGATTATATCAGAAAAGAGTATCCGAGATACAAGCTTATATCATCTACAACCAAGCGTATACTTAATACCGATGATATCTTACGTGAGCTTGATAAGGGATACTTCCTGGTAGTTCTTGACTACGATCTTAACCATAATGAGAAGGTGATAGAGAAGATACTTCCCTATGCGGATAAGATCGAGATACTTGTAAATGAGACCTGTATGCCGGGATGCCCTAAGCGTTCTGAGCATTATGTGGAGATAGCCCGTCATCAGCTTGAATTTGATCCGACCATCAAGTTCCCCTGCGCTGATACCTCACCTGACAAGAGGACTTTCGCAAAGACCATGACACGTCCCACATTTATGACAAATGACGATGTTAAGCGATACAGCGAGATGGGCTTCAAGAACTTCAAGATAGTAGGCCGCGGCAATACGAAGCAGTTCCTTATTGATTCGTATATCTACTATCTGGTAAAGGAAGACAGTCAGGACTTCATACGTAATCTGATAATGGGAACGTTATTCAAGATTACAGGCAAACCCTTAAGTGAGACGGATTCCGATACTATCCGCAGGTAATTCTATTAAAGATAATAAAGTTAAGGAGAAGAAAATGATACAGGATTTATTCAAATCGAAAAAAGAACTCTTTGCAGACGGTGTGCAGACAGTGCTCCGTGCGCAGGAGAACAGAAACCGCAGAGTTGTCATCCTTAAAGGCAACATGGTGCAGAATTCAAGAAGCGCATCACGCGGACTTTCTGCAAGAGTAAACAATAACGGTACATTCGGTTTTGCATCTGTAGCCGAATATACAGCAGAAGCAGCAGACAAGGTTATCAAGGCTGCTACAGAGAATGCTATGTTCTTGGGAAAACATTCCGGAAGAAGCGTACAGCTCCCTGCATCCCTCGGTACCGGTGATATCGGACTTCACGGCGAGATAATGGATGCTGAGCAGAAGCTTATGATCGATGCATGTAAGACCATAGATGACTATGTAGTAAAGAACTGTCCCGGACTTACAAGCCGTACGGTAGTATATACCGAGGATTCACAGGATAAGATCATCTATACATCCGATGCTCATGACGGACATGTTATCATACCCAGATGCTACATCTACGTAATGATGAGCGCCGAGACCAAGGACGGTGTACCGGTTGAGCTGTTTACCGCACTCGGCGGCTACGGCAGCTTCTTTGATAACTTCGGTAACTTAAATAAGTATTATCCCGAGATCGATGACCTCTATAAGAGGCTCATGGATAAGAAGGAAGGTGTATATGCAGATGCCGGCTATAAGACAGTAATCCTCGGAGGCAGGATGTCAGGTATGCTTGCACACGAAGCTGTAGGACATACCGTTGAGGCAGACCTAGTAAAAGGCGGCAGCATTGCGGGACCTTCACTTAATACTCGCGTAGGATCCGAAATAGTAAACCTTGTGGATTTTGCAAATGTATACGAAGGCGAGCAGGCTGCACTTCCCGTATATCTTGATGATGAAGGTACGGTCGGAAGTGATGCGGTACTTATCAAGGACGGAATACTTACAGGCTACATGAACGACAGAGAGACAGCGGAAGAGTTCAATATGAAGGCTAACGGCAATGCACGCGGTTGGACATATGCAGATGAGCCCATCATCCGTATGAGAAATACCGCCGTTCTTCCCGGCAAGAATACCTTTGAAGAAATGATCGCTTCGATTGATGACGGTTATTACTTAATAGAATCAGGCAACGGCCAGGCTGACCTTACAGGTGAGTTCATGTTCGGTGTTAACTGCGGTTACGAGATCAAGAACGGTAAGCTCGGCAAGGCACTCCTTGATACCACTGTATCGGGTGTGGCATTCGATATGCTGAAGACCGTAGATATGATATCCGATAAGATAGAGTGGGTATCAAGCGGATTCTGCGGTAAGAAGCAGCCCATGGCAGTATCGATGGGCGGCCCCATGCTCAGATGTAAGATCATGATCGGTGGAAGGTAAGGAGGTAACCATATGTCTAAAATAAGAGAAACAGCCGACCTTTTTGATAAGATCATCAAGGATACAGGCATTGAAAAATTTAAATATACAATAGTAAATTCGGAAAAAAGAGAACTGAACCTGGAAAACGGTGACTTCAAGCTTTTCCGTACGGTATTCAGCAACTCGGGTTCCATAAAGGTATTTAAGGACAACAAGATCGGTTCCGCATCGGGAAACGATATCAGTGAAGAAGGACTTACAGGTCTGGCAAAGGATGCATATACTGCAGCCCTCGATTCCCAGGAGGATCCCGCACATGACATAGCACCTCATGTAGATCCCCATGTATTTAAGCAGGGTGTGCTTGAGCCCGATATCGACAAGTTCATTGAAAGGATCAAGGAACTGCTTGATACCATAGCTAAGGAATATCCTTTGGTAAAGGTATTCTCATCCACAGGTTCATATGACCGTCATAACTGGATATCCAGAAACTCCAACGGTACAGAATTTGAAGGATTTAGCGGAAGCTACGGTATCTCAATAGAGATCTGTGCTACAGACGGAACAGCCACCACAGGTATGGATTATACCGGTGTCGGCATGATCGATCTTGATACACCTATCATTGAACTTGGTGACATCAGAAACCACTTAAGGGATATCGAAAAGAGCATACATCCCGAGACAGTGGAAGGCAAGTTTGAAGGTGCCATGATCCTTACTCCTGCATCAACAGGTGATTTTATCTCCATGGTACTTGGCAACTACATCAGTGACAGCGTAGTTATAGAAGGTACCAGTCAGTGGCTTGACAAAGTCGGCGAGCAGGTAGCAAGCGATAAGCTTACAGTACGTCTCGATCCTTTTGATGAGAGAATACAGATCGGTGAACGTGCTACATCCAACTGTTTCCTTTCAGAGCCTGTAACCCTTATCGATAAGGGTGTACTTAAGACTCACTGGTTAAGCTTATATGCAGCAAATAAGACCGGACGTCCCGTAGTAAAGAATACAGGTTACGATCTTATCATCGAGCCCGGTGACAAGTCATATGACGAGATCCTTGCTTCTATAGATAAGGGTATCATCCTCGGCAGATTCTCGGGTGGTTCACCCGGAGCAAACGGCGAGTTCTCAGGTGTGGCTAAGAACAGCTTCCTTATAGAAAACGGCAAGATCAAGTGTGCTGTAGCTGAAGCTATGATAAGCGGTAACTTGGGTGATGTAGTAAAGAACATCCGCGGCATTTCCAAAGAGCTTTTCTGCGACGGCGGAAGCGTAGTACCTTATATCGCAGTTGACGGGATCGTAATATCCGGTAAATAATCAATCTGTAAAGCTATTCTAAATCATAATGTCATTCTGAGCGTAGCGAAGAATCTTTTATATGGGAAACACAAAGATCCTTCACTTCGTTCAGGATGACATTTTTTCAAATAGATTTTTATTATTAGGTACTTGAAGAATATTTTAAAATGTGCTATAAATATCTTTAATGTTTTATATAAGGAGGACAAGTTCATGGCAAAGAAAGATATTGACTGGGGCAGTCTGGGATTCGGATATATCAAGACCGATTACAGATATGTTTCCAATTACAAAGACGGTGCCTGGGATGAAGGCGAGATGACCACAGACGGTAACGTAGTACTCAGCGAGTGCGCAGGCGTTATCCAGTATGCACAGACAGTATTTGAGGGCCTTAAGGCTTATGAGACAGAGGATGGAAGACTTGTTACTTTCCGCCCTGACTTAAATGCAGAAAGAATAGAGCAGTCAGCAAAGAGACTTGAGATTCCTGTATTCCCTAAGGACAGATTTATAGATGCAGTTAAAAAGGTAGTAAAGGCTAACGAAGATTATGTTCCGCCTTACGGTTCAGGAGCTACACTTTATCTTCGCCCCGTACTTTTCGGAACCAACCCCGTTATCGGTGTTAAGCCCGCTAACGAGTATCAGTTCAGAATCTTCGGTACACCCGTAGGACCTTACTTCAAGGGCGGTGTAAAGCCTCTTACAATCAAGGTTAGTGATTTTGACCGTGCCGCACCTAACGGTACAGGTAATATCAAGGCAGGTCTTAACTATGCTATGTCATTACATGCAATCGTTACCGCTCATGCAGAGGGCTATGATGAGAACATGTATCTTGATCCTAAGACCAGAACAAACGTTGAAGAGACCGGTGGTGCAAACTTCCTGTTCGTAACCAAGGATGGCAAGGTAGTTACTCCTAAGTCAGACAGCATTCTTCCTTCGATCACACGTCGTTCATTAGTATATGTTGCAAAGCATTACTTAGGACTTGAAGCAGAAGAGAGAGTTATTCCTTTCGAGGAAGTTAAGGATATGGCTGAGTGTGGTCTTTGCGGTACTGCAGCAGTTATCTCGCCTGTCGGTAAGATCGTTGACCATGGTAAGGAGATCTGCTTACCCAGCGGTATGACAGAGATGGGCCCTATCACCAAGAAGCTGTATGATACTCTTACAGGTATCCAGATGGGCCGTATCGAAGCACCCGAAGGCTGGATCTACGAGATCAAATAATTGATTTATAGTTTACGAAAAAATAATGTCATTCTGAATGAAACGAAGAAGCTTAAAGATCCTTCGTATTCACTCAGAATGACATTTTTATTATTAAATATATAATACCGAATATCACTAAAGGAATTAAACTTAGACAGGGTGGTCTCATATGTATTTGTCACTCGCTGTTCGCGAAGCGCAGACTTTTCGCGGTTAGCGGACCGGTTTTGTACGCTGCGAAAATGTCTGGAAGGATTAATCCGCTTGTCTGCGATGTGACAAATATATATGAGACCACCCTGTAAGAGACAAAAATTACAAACTAATCATAAAATATCTTCCGGTTTGGTGTAGCCCTTAAATGTGATGGGTTCGTTCTCGGCCACATTATATACCTTTTCAAATGTGTTTCTTTCACGTAATTCCCTGTACTCGGAAGGAGTGCAGTTCTTTAATTTTTTGAACAGTCTGTTGAATGTCGATATGCTTGGGAATCCGCTCCTTATCGCTACATCCGTTATACTTAATGACGGATTGATCAAAAGCTCTTCGGCTACCTTTATCCTCTTAAAACATAAGTAATCATAGAAAGTGGTATTTGAAAACTGTTTAAAGAGTCTTGTAAAATGGTACTTTGAGTAACCGGTGAGATCGGCTGCAAACTCCAGACTCATATCATCAGCATAATGTGTATCTATATAGGAAAAAAGCTGGTTAAACTTCTCTATATATTCATGCTGCTTGTTACCGACCTTGGAAGGTACGGTCATCATGCTGTCAAGTCTGTTCTGGCCGATTATGGCAAAGAAGTTCAGTATATCCGAATACATCTTAAGCTCCCACATAGGCTCTTCGGCAAAATAAGTCTCGGCCATATGCTCGATGATATCAAGGCAGGGCTTGATGATGGTGGGTGCCGTAGTCTCGTTTATGATGATAGCCGATGTAAAAAACGGCAGGATGGAAGAGAAGCTTTTGATCTTTGATATACAGTCAAGATCAAAAAGACATATATATCTTTCGCCCTCGGGCGGAGCTATAGTCTCGTGAAGCTCACCGGACGGGATAACGATGATCTCGCCGGGATGCAGCTCAAACTTCTGATTATGGATACCGATGGTATATATGTTGGAGATGGGAGATACTATCTCTACAGCAGAGTGCCAGTGCGTCTCAAAGCTTCTGGTCACGTCATTACGCCACATTCTTACATTGGATCCGCGGACAAAGTCCACCTTCTCGCGGTCACCTTCAACTTCTCTATGGTATGTCCTGTTAAAAGAATCTACTATCATTTCAATTCCTCCGATAACGCTTATCAAATATTGCTATTTATTTTATCACATATAAACATTTTTGTAAAGTACCTCTTTTTTTGTAATATTTGCTTAAAAATTCGCAATACACAAGCATCGCAATCGCAATAAATAGATAGCGGAACGGCCTTTTTTTTATATAATACTAAATTAAGGATTTTTTATAACAGAAAAATAATCAACCTGTTTGTGCATCGATTTATAATATTTACATATAGAAAATATTAATACATTTAAGTATGCACAATAAGCTGATAAGGGGTCAAAAATGGCAAAATCTAAGGAATCGTCCGATGCAACAAACAATGGACAGGTATTAAGGGTCAAAACCAGAATGAGCTGGAAAGCCAGTTTTAAGAGATACTGGCAGCTTTATCTTTTACTCCTGGTACCGATCGTATATTTCATCATATTCAGATACGGTCCCATGGAGTACATCATCACGGCATTTAAGAAATACAAGATAAATGTCCCCGTATGGGAAATGGAATGGGCAAAGAACAAAAAGAGAGAGACTGATGTTTTCTTCTATTTTAAGCAGGCATTCCAGGATAACCAGTTCTTAAGGGCTTTGAAAAATACGGTCGTACTGAATGTACTTGACTTGGTAGTCGGTTTCCCTGCACCTATCATATTTGCGCTTATACTTAATGAGCTTGTATTTAAGCGCTTTAAGAAGGTAATACAGACTGTAGCATACATGCCCCACTTCCTTTCATGGGTTATCATATACGGCTTATCATTAAGGATTTTTGCTACTGATGACGGTCTTATCAATATGCTCATCCAGAATCTCGGAGGAGAACCGATACCGTTCTTAGGTGATGAGAAGCTTTGGGTAGTTACTTACATATTCTTAGGTGTATGGCAGAACTTCGGCTGGGGTTCCATTGTATATCTGGCATCAATTGCCGGTATAAATCAGGAACTCTATGAGGCGGCTTCTGTAGACGGAGCCGGAAGATTTAAGAAGATGTGGCATATCACACTTCCGGGCATAAAGCCTACCATAGTCGTTCTTCTGATCATGAACCTCGGCAATATCTTAGGCGGCGGTTTCGACAGACCTTTCGCTATGCAGAATAACTGGGTTCTTAATACGGCAGAAGTCATATCGACCTATGTATATAAGAAGGGTGTGCTTGGAGCCCAATACTCACTTACCACCGCAGTCGGACTGTTCCAGTCCGTAGTCGGAGTTTTCTTCCTGCTGATGGCAAACTTCATCTCGAGGAAACTTGGAGAAAGGGGTATCTGGTAAAATGATCAAATCAGCTAAAACCCGACGCGGAGACTGGGTATTCGTAATCATATGTGTTTTCGTAGGACTTATATGTCTGATACCTATGCTGAATCTTGCGGCAAGGTCTCTTTCAAGCACTGATGCGCTTATTAAACATGAAGTAACGGTTTATCCTAAGGGACTTAATCTTACAGCTTATGAATACGTATTTGGAAACGCAAAATATGTAAGGTCGTTCTTCTGGACTATATTCCTTACTTTTATATGCACGATAGTATCACTTGTTATGACGGCTATATGTGCGTATCCCCTTATATTCCCGAAGCTTCGCGGAAGAGGGATCATAAACATACTTATCACCATCACTATGTTCTTTAATGCAGGTACAATTCCTAACTACCTGCTCATGAAGAGCCTGGGACTGCTGAACAACCCTCTTGTACTGATCATACCGAGTTGTCTGTCGGTTTACAACATGATCATCATGAGAAGCTTTTTCTACGGCATACCCGAATCATTAAGAGAATCGGCTGAAATTGACGGTGCAAGTTATTTCAGGATTCTTTTAAAGATATACGTACCGCTTTCTAAGCCGGTATTTGCAACTCTTGCCCTTTTTTATGCGGTAGGCCGTTGGAACGGATATTCCGATGCTCTTATGTATATAAATAACAAAAGAGAAGACTTATATCCGCTCCAGTACTACCTCTACAACATATTAAAGAGCCAGTCGGACCTTTCGGCACAGGAGGGATTCTCCACGCCGGGTCTTAACGATACCATCAAGTCGGCCATAGTTATGTTTTCTACAGTGCCGATATTGATCGTATATCCTTTCCTGCAGAAGTACTTCATACACGGAGTTACACTCGGTGCAGTTAAGGAATGATAAAATCTTTATAACGGAATAAACGGATATAGGGGTGTATCCGTTGATTCATACACATTAGGTAAGGCTTGCGATGGTCTTATCAATACACAAACATTATAATGGAGGAATTATCGTGAAAAAAGTTTTATCTTTATTACTTGTTTTATGTATGGTGCTTTCACTTGCAGCTTGTTCAAAAGACGAGCCCGAAAACGCACCTACTCCTTCAGCTGTTGAGAACCAGGATCCTGCAACAACAACTCCGGCTGATAACAATGGAACAAAGACTACTCCCGAGCCCACACCTACAGATGAGCCTGTAGTAGTGATTGAGGACAAGGACGAGATCAAGGAACTCACAGGCGGACAGCTTGTAGATGGAAAGTTCCCTGAGAAGAAGCATATCACAGTTGAGGTATATGATCGTGATGGCGGCACCCCTGCAAACGACAACATGTATACCGATTTCATCAAGAAGGGTATGCTTGAGAAGTACAATGTTGAGGTTGAATTCGTAGCTGTTCCCCGTTGGACAGAGGTTGAGCAGATCAACAACCTTCTTGCAGCTAACGATGCACCCGATATCTGCTATTCATACAGCTTCCCTACCGTACAGGCATATGCTGATATGGGCGGTATCCTTGACATGTCAGAGTACCTTACAGATGAGTACAAAGGACTTTTCCCCAACCTTTGGAATTGGTTAGGCTCTGCAGGTGTTAACTATCGTAAGAACCCTGAGACAGGCGAAGTTATCGCTATCGAAGGTAAGAGAAATGCTACCGAGCGTATCGTAACATTCGTACGTAAGGATTGGCTTGACAAGCTTGGCATCGCAGCTCCTACTACTACACAGCAGTTCGAGGATATGCTCAAGGCTTTCAAGGACAATGCAGCTACATTACTTGGTTCAGACGCTGACAAGCTTATCTGCTACGCAGTTACAGAAGATGTAGGCTGGACAGCAGCAGGTCTTATCGAGTCTAAGCTTGATCCCAACCTTTCAGATAAGGATCAGTATGTATACGGCTTCGATGACAGAAGATTCACAATGCCCGGAACCAAGGAGGCTGTGAGAATACTTAATAAGTGGTATAACCAGGGCCTCCTTTGGAATGATTTTGCACTTTACGGAAGCGGCGACACAACACTTGATGATTACTTAAAGGCCGGCTATGTTGGTGCTTATACACAGAACTATGATTTAGTATTCAGAGATGGCGAGAACGGTATCAACTACAATCTTTCCAAGATTGG
>JAEEGK010030721.1_pt1 | contig 10631 bp, 6 predicted proteins | sample 8958771 | NCBI WGS metagenome assembly JAEEGK01 (sample SAMN16246547, study PRJNA631951) | gut metagenome | biome: gut microbiome; feature: rumen; material: SC-attached | host: Bos | place: Iran: Karaj | collected 2018-10 | reverse complement strand
AGAAATTTTTAAAAAAAACAGAAAAAATAAAAGAATATTCAAATATACAACGTTCAGTTGTTCATATGAGAAGAATAGAATATAATAATAAAATAATAAAAAATAATAAAAAAATAAATTACAATGAAATTTATTATAAAATACCTCTTATAATAGAAATACAAAGATTATGGAAAAAAAGATTTAAAAAATTAACAAAAAAAGCAGAAAAAATTCAAGCTAAATTTAAGCAATATATTTATAGGAAATATTATTTAATTTCAAGAGAATTAAAATTAAAAATTGATAAATTTATTTTCATAATTCAAAAAGTACTTTTTTTTAACTTTTCAAAAATTAAAATTTTAAAATTAAATAAAGATTATTGTTTTATAACAAAAACAAAAGGAAGATTTGATGAAATAAAATTAATTCAAAATTATATAAGAAATTATTTAGTAACTAAAAACTGTAAAAGAGTGTATAATAAACAAAAATGTGTTTTTATAAGACCAATTCAAGATTTACAATTAAATAAAATAAAACAAATTCAATATGCAATGATTGAATCGTTGCAAATAATAAGAGGAAGAAAAAAAAAATTAAATTCTTTTACTGCTTTAAAGAAAATAATTCCTTTATCAAAAATAATAAAAATTCAAAGATTTATTAAAGGAACATATCGTAAAAAAATAAAGCCAAATATTTCTAAAGAAGGTTATGATAGAAATTATTATTTTACTAAAATAATAAATATAGAAAATGAAGAACATAAAAAAGAAGTAATGAAATATAAAATGAAATATAATACAAGAGTTATTCCTTTTAGAGAAATAAGTCTTAAATTTTTAATTAAATCAAAAAGATGTTTTATAACTAAAACTCATAAAAAATTAGAAAAAATAATTTTAATACAAAAGCATATTAAAATATTCTTAAATAACATTGGAAAAGAATATGAATATATTGATATACCTAAAAATCATGAATATATTACTAAATATGATATGGTAATGTTTGAACAAAGGAAATTAATTTGTTTACAAAGAAAAATAAAATATTTTTTATATAGAATAAAAGTAAGAAAGAATGCTTTTAATAAAGTTTTAATTGAACCTCAAATATTAACTAAAAGCATAAGAACTTCAACAGAAAAAATATTCCAAAGATTATCAAAGTTAAGAATAGAATATGATAAGAATTTAATAACTATGATTGTTAGAATTATAGAAAATACAAGAAAAGCTTGTGCAAGACCTTGGTTTTATAAATTAAAAAATTCTAAAAGAAGAAAATTAAAAATGATTGTTAAAAAAGTTAAAAAAAATGATGATGATATAATAATAAATCCTTTAAGTTTAATTAAAAAATGTACTAAATTACATCCTATATTACAATCAATTGATATTAAAGTTAAACACAAAAGAAAAAATTTTTCTTTGCCTTCATCAGATTTATTTCATTCTTTAGTTTTTAATAAAAATAATAATGAAAATAAAAAAAATAGTGATGAAGAAGATAAAGATAAAAATGAAGAAGATGAAAAAACTGAAGAAAATAATTTACCTATTTTAAAAAAGTTAAGGAGTTCAAATCGAGGAAAAACTTTAAAAAAAAAAATGACTGTTATTAAAGAAGAATCTTCAGAAAATTCGTCTTTTAATTCTCAAATAGTAAATAATGAAAGAAAAGAAATTCCTAAAAATTATCATAGAACTTTTATTGAAAAATCTAAAAATTCACTTTTTGATAATTTTAATAATAATGAAAAAAATCAAAATCAACTTTTAGATAATTTAAATGAACATAAAAAAAATATTGAAAGAAGAAGAAGAGAAATTAATAGAACTAATATTAGAAAAAAATCCTTGAGTGTTGTTGAAATGAGAGATACTGAATTTTTAAGTGATGAATTTAGTTAATATTGTATTATGTTTATTAATTTATAAATTTTTTATTTATATATTTAATAAATAAGATTATTAATTAATTAAAAAAAAAAGTAAAAATCAATAACATTTAAATATATAATTAAATAAATTAAGTAAATAATACTTCAAATTATAATTTTTTATAATTATTCATTAGATAATATAATTCTTAATTTATTTGAGTTTTTTTTCTTTCATTTTTTTTTCAAAAAATATTTTAACCTCCAATTTTTATTGTATTAGAATATGAATTAGTTTTATTTTAATTATTATTATCTCAAAAATCATTAATCAATTTATAGAATTTATAAAGTTTGTAATTACACTTTCCTAATTATTTAAATTGATATTTGTTGAATAAGTATTTATATTACTAAAAGCATAAAAACTAATTTTATTTTGGTAAAATCATTGGTTTATTATATTATTATTTAATATTTAAACATTAATTTAATATTTATTATATATTTATTTTAAAAATCTATTTAAAAATTGTTTAATGAAATCCAATAATCTAATAAGTGGAATTCCTATTAAAAATATATCAAAATTGAATTTCCATAATATATTATATAAGAATAAAAAAAAAGTAAATTTTACAAAATTAATAAAAAAAAAATCAATATCAAGAAGTTCAACTAAGAATTTATCTTTTAATAACATTAAAAAAAACCATTCATCTTCAATTGATTATAATGAAATTCCTTTAAAGAAAAATATGAATATTTCATTACCTAATAATAATTTAGATCCCCTTTCAAATATAACAATATCTTTTAAACCTAAAAAACTAATGGCAAAATCAACTAAATTATTTGAAATAAATAATTATAATTTTAAAAATGAAAAAATTGATAATAATTATATATTTTCTAAGTTAGAAATAAATAGAAAAAAAAAAATAAGAAATATTTCTTTTAACTTAGAAACTTCTCTTAATCAATTAAAAATAAATGAAGAAAAAGATATTAATCTTTTATTATTATATAAAAAATACTTAGCTTATTTTATTGCTTTAGAAGATTATATTAAATTAATTTCTTCTTATGATGAAAAAAATTTATTAAATGATATTAAATTAGGAATTGATAATCTTTTTAATATAATGGGTAAAATTAATCAAAAATTACTTATTCAAAATTCAAGATTAAAAAGCGAAAATGAATTGAATAATCCTTTAATAAATGAAATTAAAATAAATGAATGTAAAAACCTTAAAAATTCAACTTTTAAAAAAAAAAATAAAGAAAATAATGATTTAAATGATTCATATACTTTAAATAAAGAAGAAAAAAAAAGTGATGAATCTAATTTAAGTTTTTCTGATTTAGAATCAATAAGATTTAATGATAAAATTGAAATGAAAAGAATTAATTCTTTTGATTCTATTCATTCAATTCCAAAATTAAATTTAAAATTCTTTAACTCTTTATCCACTAAAAATTTTATTACTTTAAAAGAGAATAATAAACCTAAACATAAAAAAGGTAAAATTCAATATATCTTTAATCAAAATTGCTTTCCAGTAATATAATAATATAATATAAATGTGTTTATCTTTTTAAATTAATTTTCAATTTAAAATTGTTTAGTTTACTTCTTATCTATTTATAATTATTCCTATAATAATAAATAATTGTTTATTAGTTTATTCATAAAATTACTATTTATTTATATTAATAATTTAGGATATATTTCCCTAAATATTATAAATATTATTCAAACACATAATTTTGTATTAATTAGAACTTTTTTGTGTACTCAATTTTCTCATTTCATCCCAATTTTTATTTTTTTTATTTTTTCTTTCTTTTTTTAAATACGCTACACTTAAAAATCTATTTACAATATCAAAAAAAATATCTTTATTATCAAACTCAACATTATATACCTTATATTCAAATTCATTTTCAATTTTAGAAATTATTATATTAGTCTCATCGAAATTTTTCCTTGCATTTTCACTTAATAAATCACTTGTTTTAGTAATGGATAATATTAAAAGATTATATTTATAATCAAAAATTTTATATTTCATTTTTTCAATTAAATCATAAATATAAGTAGCGCTTAAAGGATTTTGAGAATTAATTATCATTATCATTCCATCAGAAATTTTATAATAAACATTAATCATTTCAGTATTTGCTAAAATACTATTTGTATCTAATAATTCTAATCGAATGTAATTACCTAATAATTTAATATTTTTTTTTCTAATATCCATAATACAAAACTTTTCATTTTCTTTTTTTATTTCTTCATTAAATAACTTAGATATAAAATAACTTTTACCACTATTTTCACTTCCCATTACTAAAAACTTTAATATGTCTTGTGTTATATCAACGTTTTGGGATAAAAAAACACTTGAGTTTATATATGATATAATACTTTCTTCATCTAAATTTTTTCCATTTTCTAAATTATATATTCCGTCAAAAGTATTACTTCTATTATTTTTATTTTTTGTATTTAAGTCATAACCAAAATTATTAATATCATTATTATTATTTTTATTTTTTAAAACATTTAAATATTCACTACTATCTTTTTTACCTTCGCTTTGCCAACTTTTTTTTTGGAAAATATCATCTTCTTCGCCTTTTAATAAGTTTTTAGAACAGAAATTATCATAAAACATATTTTTATCTTTTTTTTTAATTGAAAGATTTAAATTTCCTAATTTATTCATTAAATTTAATTCTGCTTCTTCAGCGTTTTCTTCCTTTTGAGTTATTTGAAAACAGGAATTAACTCCTAATTCGTCAATTTCTAAATCGTCGAAGTAACTATATGTTTTTTCTTTTTCTTTTAAAGGGTTTTTTTTTGTAAAAGGAGAAAATTTTGAATGTCTTCTTTCAATTAAGGTTTTTTTCCTATCAAATATTCTTTCAAATTCTTCTTCGTTTTTAGCGTAAAAACTAACTGAACGCTTCCTCATTAATTTAATGATTTTTTTTTTATATATTAAGAAAAATAATACTTTTTTTAAATATTTAAAAAGTTTTTTTTAATTATTTATATATTATATTCCTACTTTTAATTTAGAAATTATTGAAATTTGATTAGTTGATAATTCATTATATTTATTTTTTAATTTGTTTAATTTATTTATTTTTTCTTTTAATTTATCATTTAAATTTTTTGTTTCTTTTTTACTTTTTTCATAATCTTCTCTTGTTAATAATTTACCATAATCTTTTCTATCATTATTAATTATAGAATTTATTTTATTAATATAATCTTCTTCTTTTAATTTATTTATTTGATATTCTCTTTCATTTCTTTCTATTTCTTTTTTAATAGGATTTAAATTGTTAATTTTATCTTTTATATTATTATTATCTTGTATTATTTTATCTATTTCTTTTTGAACATTCTTCATTTGTTCTTTTTTATTTTCAATCCCAATAATCATTTTCTTAACTTCCATTTTCAATTTCATAACTTCAATCATTTCTAATCTTTTAAAATCTTCATTATTAGTTGAAAAAATCATTAAAAATAAATAAAAAAAAATTTTAAAAAAATATTAACAAATTTCTTTTATTTTAAAACAAATAACCTTTAACCAAAAAGACTTTTAGCTCCGCTAAACAAAGAACCAATAAGAGAACCAGAACCTCCAATAGCATTATTCCCAAAATCAATAAAAGTATTAGAAGAAGAAGCATTTTCTCTTAATTCAATTAATCTTTCTAAACTATCAATATCAGTATTAATAACAATTCCTTCATTAACCATTTCATCAATTAAAGTAACAATTTTACCATAATTTTTTAAAAGCCCACTTCTAGTATATTTATAATTTATTATAGTTCCTAAATTACTTTCAAATATTTTATAAAACTCAGCTCCTAAGCATTCATTATCGTTTTCATCTAAACCGATAAAAATTGCAATGTCACCTTGTAACTTAAATAATATATTAAAGTTATCAATGTTTATTATGTCTAATTCTTCATTTTGAGGATTTGTATCTTTAGCTAAGATACATATTCTTTTTTCAAATTCTCTTTGTTGATCAGCGTCATTTATTGTATAATATTTACCGTATATTATTTTTCCTCTGTTATCGAATATTGAAATAAATTTTACATTACATACTATTTGATTTAGTTTTTCTTCTTCCATTATTGATAAATTCAAATATTTTTTTTTCTTTTAATTTTTATTTTTTTTATTTTTTTTATTTTTTAAAGTTTTTTATATTTTTTTATTTTTTTGATGATTAAAATGAAATTAAAATTAAATTCGAGCTTTTTTCAAATTTTAAATAAATTCAGATTTTAAAATTAATAAAAATACTGTTAATTAATAATAAAATTAAACAAAATACTCTAATTAAAATATAAAATAACTAAAGTTATCTAAGAATAATTTGTTTATTTTCTCATAATAGATTCCTTTCAATATAAATTAAAATGAAATTAAAAAAAATAAATGGAGCATTACAAAATAATTACCTTAATAAAATATATTTGTTTTTTCTTTAATATATTTTGTTTTCTCCAAAAAACAAATTCCACTCAAATCGAAAGTCCAAAACAAAAAAACAACATTCCTCCAAAAAATTCATTTTCAAAATCCACTTTTCAAAACATAAATCCTTTAGAAATTGAATACGAAACATCAAATTTAGATAATAACTATTTTGTAATAAGCACAAAAGACGGTAATCTTCATTTATTTGAAAAGATGCCTTTAATAAAAAAAAAATGGACTGTAAACTTAGGAGAAGAATTAATAAGAACGCATATAATAAGAAAAAATATTATAAATGAAAATAAAGTGTTAATACCTATGGATGGGAAATTATTTATAGTAACTAATCAACCAGATATTAAATTAGAAGAGTTTGCTATTCCAATAACAGACTTAGTTAATAGAAGTCCTTTTTCTTTATATTTTATGCCAAATTATTTATTTAGAGGTAATAAATTATCTAATTTATTTACTATTGATATTGAAAGTGGAAATGTTGTACAAGATGAATTTATTTTTAATAAAAATTATAAAAATAATAATAATAAAATTATAAATGTTTTCAGAGATGATTATACTTTAATATGCTTAAAGAATAATGAACAAGTTTGGAATACAACAGTAAGTGAAATTGTTATTGTAAATGAAGGAAGTTATAATGAAATGATGATTGGTTATGATAATATGAAAAATAATTTAAATAATTTTGATTTAGATATTAATCAAAATGAAATTATTAGTATTCATGATTATGATAATAAAAGACATTTTCCGGTTAAAATTTATGAACAAAATCATGCGACGAAAACTACGGATACGAGTTTTTTTGGAAGATATGATGATGAGTATTTTTTTTACTCTGAATGGGATTATGATGATGAAAAGATTAAAAAATCAATGAATAGTTTTAGAAAGCCTAAAAATAAGAAAAAGATGTTTAGTTTGAATTTAAGATATATATTTCTTAAATTGTATGAATGGTATTATTTTATTTTCTTATTTTTTGTTTATGTTTGTTATTTATATTTCTTTATGAAAGGAAAACAAAATAATAATGTTAAATTTAATAAATCAATAAAGTTAAAAGAAGATAATAAAGTAGAACAAAAAAAAACAGAAGATGATAATATAATAAATGCAAAACAAGAAAAATTAGAAAATAAAATAGAACCTTTTCAACAAAAAACCTTAACAGAAATACCAATAATAACAAATCAAAATATAACAACTCCTAAAAAAGAAATAATAAAAAATGCAGAAGAAAAAGAAAAAATAAAAGATAAAAGCTTAGAAAAAAAAACATCTTTAAATTTAAACTCAAATGGAATTTGGGATGTTTCAAATTCTGAAAGTTCAGATTCTTCAAATGAAATAATAACTCTTCAAATAATTCAAAAAAATCAAATTAATAATAATAATAATAACAAAGACACTAATTCAAATATATTAAATTTAAACCTTAAAAAAGAAGAAGAAGAAAAAAAAGAAAATGATTTAAATAATGATAATAAATTATACACTTCAAGAGGAATAACTCGTTTAGAAAGAGACTTTAAAGAATTTGAAAAATTAGGAAAAGGAGGTTTCGGTTGTGTTTTAAAAGCAAGACATAAAATAGATGATAAAATAAATGCTATTAAAATAGTTAAGTTAGAAAACTTAAATGAACAAAATGTTATAAGAGAAGCTCAAACAATGACTAAAATTCATTCTGAACATATTGTAGAATATAAAAGTTGTTGGTTTGATGCTTCTTTAGGAAGTTTAGAATCTTTAGTCAATGATAGTGAAAGTGAAGAAGAAGAATCTGAAGATTATAATAATAATGATTTTTCTAAATCTTATTCTAAGAAGAAAAACCATGTTAGATATTTAAAAAAAATAGATGAAAATGAAGATGAAGATAAAGATGATATTAGTAATTTATTAAATTATAAAAGATCAGGATATTATTATGATAATATTAATAATATTGAAAATATAGAAAATAATAATGAAAGACTTAAAAAAGAAAATAGTTTTAATTATAGATCAAGTTCTCATTCTCATTCTAATTCTCAGAATTCTAATGAACCAAGTATTGTTTTCTGCGATAATGATAATAAGAAATCTAAAAGTATAATATTTGATGATAATACTATTAAATCTAAAGAAAGTATTATTTTCGAAGATAGTAATAATAAATCTAGTAATAGTATAATATTCGGTGATAATACTATTAAATCTAAAGACAGTATTATTTTCACAGATTCTAATAATATTAATAATGAAAATAATAATAATAATAATATTAATAAGTATAAATTTCAAAAATATAAAAAGGAAAATTACTCAAGTCAAAATCTATCATTTAATTCAATGAAAAATGATAGAAATTCCTTTTCTCCAAATATTGAGATTACTCGTAAGAAATTTAAATCAAAAACTGATTTAGTTAATTTCCCTTATTTTCTAAATTTATTTGATGATAATTACATTGCTAAAAAAATATACGAAGAACCAAACAGTGATACAGAAAGAAGTAATAATAAAACAAAAAAAAATAAAAAAAAGCAAAAAATTGATATTGACTTCCGTGATGATACTTCAAAATCAATAACAAGAAAAAGTAAAATATCCTTAAAAGAAACTCCTAAATTTAAAACATACTTTTTTATCCAAATGGAATTTTGTGAAGGATTAACTTTACGTCAATATATAGATAACAATTTAGAAAATGGATTAAATGAAAATACAATATTTATATTTACATATCAATTATTAAAAAGTTTAAAAAAAATTCATGAACACAATATAATACATAGAGATATTAAACCAGATAATATTTTCGTTATTAATAATAATTCAATTAAAATAGGAGATTTTGGCTTAGCAACTGAAATGAAAGAAATAAAAAAGGAAAAAGGAAGTAAAAATAATTTACTATTACCACATAATAGAAAAAGTTCAAGTAGTTTAATTAAAGGATATAATGAAAGTTGTTTAGAAGGAACTCCAATTTATATAAGTCCTGAGCAATTAGAAAGAAAAAGCATTAATGAAAAAGTAGATATTTACGCTTTAGGTTTAGTACTATATGAAATGTGCGGTTGTTTTTTAACTCAAATGGAAAGAAGAAAAAGCTTAGAAAATTTAAAATTAAATAGAATTATTGTTGATAAGGTTTTAAATAAATTTCCTATTCAAAGTAAATTAATTTTGAAAATGACTGAAAGAAATGCTAGAATAAGACCTAATGCCAAAGGAGTTTTAAAAAGTGAGGAATTTATTGAGTGGAAAGAAGAACGAAAAAATAATTTAGATTTGTAATATTCATTTTTTTTATTAACATGTTTATAGAAATAAATAATTAATTAATGAAAAATAAATAATATATTTCCAGTGTCCTTTGAAAATTGATTATTATTTTTTTTTTTATTTTTAATTATTTATTAATAAGGTTTTTATTTAATTAAAGAAATGAATAATCAGAAAATTCAAAATTCATTTAATTATAATAATAATGTGTTTGGACCTTTACTTCAAAAAAATGAACCTATAAAAGTTAAAGGAGCAATTAAAAAATGCATTCGTTATGATTGTAAAAAGATATTAGAAAATAATGAAGATGATATTCCTGAAGAAAATGAAGTATATATTAAAGAAAATTTACTTAAAAATAAAATAGAAGATAATAGCATTCTGTAAAATATTTTTTTTTTAATTTTTTTAACATTATTTTTTAGGCCAGATGATGATTTATCAATTGTTAATATAAATGTAAGTAAATTATTATCTTCAAGTAATAATTCAAATTCTAAAAATAATTCTAAAGAAAATTTAAAAAAATCAAAATCAAATACTTTTACTTTATCTTCTAATAATAATAAAACAAATTCTTCTTTAAGTAATAATAATTCTTTAAAAGTTAAATCAAATAATAGTTCAGAAAGTAATAAAAATAATAAAAACTTAATAACTCTAAAAAGAAAAAAAAGATTTGCAAAAGTTATGAAAAACGAGAAGAAAAACAATGAAAAATCAAAAGAAAATGAAAAAGAAAAAGAAAGTGATTTAGATGAAAATGAATTAAAAGATATTGTTCAAGATTATAATTATGAACAACTTAGATTTTTAGGAGATAATAAATCAACTAATTCAAATGTAAAAATCACAAATATTACAAATATAATATTAAATGTAAAAAATATTCCAAAATCTTTTGATATAACTTCTAATAATAATAAAGATTAT
>JAEEGK010030718.1_pt1 | contig 10632 bp, 4 predicted proteins | sample 8958771 | NCBI WGS metagenome assembly JAEEGK01 (sample SAMN16246547, study PRJNA631951) | gut metagenome | biome: gut microbiome; feature: rumen; material: SC-attached | host: Bos | place: Iran: Karaj | collected 2018-10 | reverse complement strand
TTATAGAAATTATATTTTACTTTTAAAATTATATTTAAATTAAATATCATAAAGATTAAATTTTAACTTTTATTTAAATTTAATGGAGAAGGAATATAATCAATATGACTGTCGTTTTGATTGTTTTCACTTTCTATTTCTTTAATTTCAATTGCTTCTTTAGTATCATTGCCTACAGAGTCAGAATAATAATTCATATCTCTTTTTAACATTTCTATTATTCTTTCAACATTCATAAATATTTCAATTAATTTTTCTTCACTTATTATTTCTTCTCTTTTATTATCTAATTGCTCAACATATTCAAATCTTTTTATTTTTGTTTCATTTAATAGATAAAAACACCAGTTTAATTTTTTTTTCTTTTTATATTTTATATTTTTATTAAGTGATATTGTATTTGTTAAAGCTTTTGATAATTCCAATTCATTATAATTTGAATTTGTTATAAAATATGTGTTTCTTCTAACTAAACTTCTATTTGAATTTAATGTTCTAGTAACATGTATTTTATTATCAAATTCTTTATTATTAGATTTTTTTACCTTTTGACCATAAAAGAAAGGAGAAGTTAATTTAATTCTATTGTTTTTTATATTTAAATTTTTTTCAATTTCAAAAGAAAAATCTTTTAAAGTTAAATATCCACCTAATAAAATATTATTAATAAATTTAGCAATTAACATAACAATTTCAACAATACCATCAACTCCTCCTGCAATATCTTGAATTTTCTTATATGTTCTATCATAAATAACTTGAGTATTTTGTATCCAAAAATTAAATGAACCAAGAATAGAATTATCTGAATGTGTTATTTTTTCATTGTAATCAAAAGTATATGTGGATTCTATTTTTTCAGTATCCAAAAAAATTCCATCATCTGTTCTTAAAATTGCAGGATGGAAATTTAAGTGATTTAAAACAAATGAATTTGAATTTATTTCACTTGTTATTCTATGAATTGAATATAAAATTGGTTCTTTATATATATCTACATTTATACTATGATCAATAAAATAAATTTCATAACCTATTACTGTTTCTAAAAACTTTTCTATTCCACTATCAGAGAAACAACTATTATTATTTATTATTGTATTATTTTGACATTTTTGATAATAAACTCCATATTCAAAATTATTTGAATGAGAGGCTCCATGACTTAAAGTTGGATATACAAAATCTTCATCATTTTTATTAATAATTCTATTATTTTCTAAATCATAATATTTAGATATACATAAACAATTAGAAAAATTAGTTTTTTGTTTATCATCAAATTTATTAATATAATCACCTAAATCTGAATCTTCACAATTTTCATAAATCCAATGAGAATATTTAGAAGCATTTGTATTCTTTAAAAATTTTCCATCATTAATATTGACACCAATAATATTTATTGCTTTAGTATTTATTTTAATTTCTACATTTGATGAAGAGTACATTCCTAAATAATGAAGAAGATGAGTTGAATTTAAAGGAAATGATCCTATTTCTTCTATATATTTTGAATAATAAAATGAAGTTGGATTTTCCTTTTTTATCAAATCAACTGAAAGATATATTGTTAGTATTATTATTCCTATTAATAATATAATTGAAAGAATTCCTGAAAAAATTGAAGAATGAGAGTCTATTCCTCTGTAAAATAATGTTATTTCTGGAGATATGAAATCACATTTTAATAATATTCTTTTTATAGTTTTTTTCATTAAATTATTTTTTATTTTTATAATTTTTATTATTTTTCTAATTCTAAATGTTTTGATGAATTGTTATGTTTAGTTTCCAAAAAAAATATTTTAATTTAATATAAGATTTTTTCTCATTTTGTATATCAAACTTGAATATTAAAATAAAAAAATTTGAAAAAACAAAAAATAAGTAAAATACCTAAAAGTTTATAATAATATAAAAGAAAATATTAAGTACTCATTAAATATTTAAGAAGTAGCAGAAGCTCTGCAAGTTCCAGATCTTATTCCACCTAAATTACCATTACAATGTCCAGAAAGGCATTGTTTATCTTTTTTACATTTGGTATTATTGTTATATTTTGGAATACAAACTTTTTTAGTAGAAGTTGATTTAGCATAATCACAAAAAGATTTGTCACCACATTCACCGTCTTCTCCGCATGCATAACCAGTTTTAACATGAGGTCCACATACATTTCCACTTTGAGAAAGACAAACATTAGTTCCACAACAACTTGCATTAAAAGTACATTTTCCTCCTTTTGCTACGCATGCATTTTTTCTAAGTTGAGCTTCTGAGGAGAAGGCAAAAAGTGCGAAGGCTGCTATTGCTAATTTTTTCATTATTTTTTATTTTTTTTTTATTTTCATGGTTTTATAGGATTCTAAAATTTAATTTTTTTTTCTGACTTTGATATATCCGTTTTTAAACACTAATTTTTAGTTTTTTTTGTTTTTGGATTTTTGCTGTTTTTTTGAAAAAATGAAAGTTTGCTCATAAGATTTTGGAAAATCAGTTTGTTTTTTTATTTTGATCGAGTTATATATTAATATAAATGTAACTATTTTTTATAAGTTAAATTTATAAATACAAAATTTTTTTTTTTTTTTGTTTTCTTCATTCATTTTTAAAAATACAATTTTTAAATAGAATAATCTTAATTAATGCTTGTTTTTAGGTATTTCTATTTTTGGAAGTTGTAAAAATTATAAAATTAAATCAAAAATATTTTGTAAAAGGAGGATAAATTTATTTAACATTGAAATAAAAAATTAATCTAATTAGAATAAATAAGATTTCTAAATTACTTGTTAATGTGAAAATTTTAATATTCTCTTACAATTTTTTAATTTCAAAAGAATTATAATAATTATGATTGTATTCTTTTTTAAAAAAATCATATAATTAATTATGAAATTTATTAAATGTAATTTATTTATTTTATTGATGAAAAAATTTAAGAAAATTTAATAAATGGAATAATAAATTCATTATTCTAGAAAATCATATTTAAAAAATAGGTTGTATTATAACAAACTAATTTACTTAAAAATTCATTCCATTTTCAAATAAAAATACTAATAATAAAATTAAAATAATTTACAAAAGAACACGTCATCAAAAATAATATTTTTTTATAAATTAAAATTTAAAAAAGTCTCTATAAGAAAAATAAAAAAAAATAAATAAAAAAATGTTAAATATTATAGAACAAATAATCAAATTTTTATTTCCAAAATCGAAATTCTTTCTCATTCTTTTTTTGATTATTATAATATATTTGATGGATAATGTGAAAACACAAGAGAATACACTTCCATCAATTCTTCCAAATTCATTGAAAAACAAAGAAGGAAATTATTTAGTTGAAAAAGCAGATTTATTTTTTATAACAACAAAAGATGGATTTTTACATGCATATTCAAATAATGAAAAAAAATGGGAAATTTCATTAGGAGATGAATTAATAACTTCAGATATAATTGGAAAAAATGTTACAAATCAAATTTTATTATTACCTTTAGACGATAAAATTTATATTTATGAAAATGGAAATTTAACACAGTTAAAAATTTCATTAAAAGAATTAGTGAATCAATCACCTCTTACTTTTAATGATTTATTATTAATAGGAAATAAAAAGACTTCACTTTTCATAATTGATATTATTTCTGGAAGAATTATTGAAAAAAGTGATAACCAAGAAATTATTAATTTTTCTAAAAAAAAATCCTTAAATATTCCTAATATTTTAACTGTTATAAGAGTAGATTATATTTTATCTTGTCTAAATGAAGATCAAGAAATTTGGAAAGCAAGTTATAGTGATGTCATTATTCAAAGAGGAAATGAAAGATGCAAAGAAAATTATATTAATAATCAGTTTCGTCAATTAAAGAATTTACCTTATTTAGTTAATAGAATAAATTCAAATGAAGTTATGACTATACATTCTTATTATAAAGATGATAATGTTCCTGTTAAAATTTATGATAAAAATTTTGAAGGAGTTAAAGAAATAAAAAAAATTCAAAAATCATTGAATAAAGATAATACTTTGGGTGAAATTAAACAATATTTTAATGAAAAATCAAAAATAAAAATTGATTTAGGTGAAATTATAAATAAGAAATCATTAATATATTTCAATGATATTAAAAATTATTTAAAAAAAAATTGGATTACTCTTATAATTGTATTTGGAATGATGTTCGGAACGCATTTATTTATATTATTTAAATATTATAAGGATAATAGTTCTAAAAATAATGCTGAAACAACTTCTTCTTCAGAATCTGAAATTAATGGTTTTAAGAATAATAACATAAATGAATTAAAAGAACAACATATAAAGTCAATTTCTGAAAAAAACTTAAATCAAAGTATTTCTCAAAATAAATATTCTGAATCAAATGAAAATGATTTATTAGAAAAAGAATTTATATCAAACAAAAATAAATCAGAAAATCGAATTATATTATATAATGAAAATAACACATATGAATATCTTCAAAAATTCACTTCAATTATGAATGAAGACAATATTAAAAAACATCAAAAACAAAGAATTGATTTAATTACTATTAATTCAAGAGAAAATGAAAAAGATAATACAATAACTTTTGAAACAAAGAAAACAACAAAAGCAGTTTTCAATAAAACAGAAGAAATAGAAAAAATTCATAAAGAAATTAAAAACTTTAATGTAGATAATGAAAATTTATTTTTAAGTGAAAATAATTCAATGAATAATACATTAAAAAACTTAGAGAAAACAAATTCATTTATAAAAAACAACAGAAAATACACTGAAGATATGAAAAATTCAGAAAGTATAATATTTGGAAATGATTATTCAAAAAAAAGTAATAATAAAAGTAATAATGATAAAGAAGAAGAATCAATATCATTTGATGATGATTATGAACCAAATAAGGGAGAAAATTCTAGTGTTTATTTTTCGAAAAACCATCTTTCCCAAGATACATCTAAAATAAATAATGATTCCAAAATAAATAAATCAACAACTTCAAAAACAAAACAAAAATATAATATATATCAATTTAATAATCAAAACTTTCAACAAACGAGATTAGATAAAGATTTTACAGATATAAGAAAATTAGGTCAAGGAGGATTTGGAGTTGTTTTAAAGGCAAAACATAAAATTGATGAAGAATTATATGCAATAAAAATTATAAAATTATCTGATTTATCTGAACAAAATGTTGTTACTGAGGCTAAAACAATGACAAAAATAAGAAGCAAACATATAGTTGAATATAAAACTTGTTGGTTTGATGGAAATTTAGGTTCTGCTACGAAATATTTTTCTCAACTCAATGATTCATCTTCTCTTTTATCAAATACTTTAAGAAACAGTTCTAATTTGAAAAAAATATCAGAAAAATATTCATTTAACAAAAATATACCTTCTACTTTATCAAAAATTAATGAAAGTATAAATAGTAATGATGAAAATAATAATAAAAAATCAATTATTTTTGAAGATGAAATTCAAAGTAATTCAAATAATTCTGTGAATAAAATATTTGATATTGATGGTGCAGCAAGTGATGATGAAAAAATTGAGAAAAATTATAAAAAAATCCCAAAACCAGTCATCCAATTTAGAGATGATTCTAATTTATTTTCTAAAAGAAGTATAATTAGTAAAAAAAATTCAACTTTAGAGGAAAATTTATATTTTTTTATACAAATGGAATATTGTGATGGATTACCTTTAGACCAATTTATTCAAGAGCATGCTGACAAAGGGAATAATATAGATAGGAAAATTATTTTTAGATTTACACATCAAATTTTAAAAAGTTTAAGTAAAATACATTCAGGAGGAATTATTCATAGAGATATAAAGCCAGCTAATATATTTATAAATGATAAAGATATTAAAATTGGAGATTTTGGATTAGCAACTCAAATAAATAATAGACAAATTATAAAAGAGGATGTTGTGGGAACTCCACTTTATTTATCACCTGAGCAAATTAATAAAAAAATATATAATGAAAAAGTAGATATTTATGCTTGTGGAGTTATATTATATGAAATGTGTGGATGTTTTTATTCATTAATGGAAAGAAGAGAATCAATTATTAATTTAAGAAATAAAAGAATAATTGTGGATAAAGTTAAAGAGAAATATCCAGAAGAATCAAAGTTAATATACTGGATGACAGAAAGTGAAGCAAATGAGAGACCAAGTGAAGAAGATATTTTCAATTCAGATTATTTTAAAAAATGGAAAGAAAAAATTGAATGAATTTTAAATAAACAGTAATTAATTATTTATAATTATTTATTATATTAATTTAATATAATTCAATTATAATGAAAATTTAAAATAAATTAATGAAATAAATAAACATTAAAATTCAAGAAAGACACACAAATATATTAAAAAAAAACAATCAAAAAAACAAAAAAAACAAAAAAAACAAAAAAAAAATATAAATAAAATATCATAATCAAAAAATAATAAAAAATTCTACAAATTCAAATAATAATACAATAATAAGTACTTCAAATACAATAAGTGGAAATGACACAAACCCTTTTTTTAATTTTGCAATGTTAATAACAATGAATACAAAGAATAACATAATAAAAATATCATTATTAAATTATTTAATCCAATCATTTATTCTTTCAATAGAAAGTAATGTAGTAAAAGGATTATTAAATTTTATTCAAAATATTACAATAGAATTAAATACAATAATAACAAACATAAATCCAATATTTTACAACAAAAAAAATGAAGGTATACTTAATTTAACAAATAAAGAAGAAGATATAATAATAAAAGAAAGTTATTTTATGCCAGAATGGATAACAAAAACGAATATAAATACAATTCAAGAGAAGGAAAAATTAGTATATATATCTCAAATAAATTTATCTCCTTTATTATTTTCTTTAACATTTCAAAATTTAACAAAAGATAAAATATTTTCAAGTCTTTTAACGTCATCAACATCAAATTCAGAAATACTTCCTTCATTATTAAACACAGTATCAAATATAGAAAGAGTAAAAATTCATTTAAATGGATGTATAATAAATAATTTTACAGGTAATATTCAAAATTTAACAACAGCAATAATAAATATATACCGTCAGAATTTTATGAGAAAAATATTAAAATTAGTATCATCAATAGATATAATAGGAGATCCTTTAAATTTATTTTCATCATTAAGTCATGGAGTGAAAGATTTATTTGTAAAACCTGCAAAAGGAATAATGAAAGGACCATTACAAGGAGCAATAGGATTATTTGATGGAACATTAAGTTTAGCAAAAAATACAGTTTCTGGAACTTTAAGTTCAACAAGTAAAATAACATCTGGAATAAGTAAATCTTTTTTATTATTAAGTAGAGATACTAAATATATAAATGAAATAGAAAGAAAAAAAATTACTCAAAAACCAAAAAATATTATTCAAGGTATTGGATATGGATTCTCTAATTTTTCTATTGGAGTTTTTCATGGAGTAACTGATGTAATTAGAAAACCAATTGAAGGAGCAAAAAAAGAAAATTTGAAAGGATTTTCTAAAGGAATTATTAAAGGTTTAGGAGGAGTTGTTTTAAAACCTATTTCTGGAGTCTTTGATTTAGTTAGTAAAACTACTGAAGGAATTAAAAATAATCTTAATAGAGATTTTAATTATTCTTTTTTACCTAAAAGAAGTTTCTCAAGAGCTTTTTATGGTAAATATAAAATCATTAAATCCTTTAATTTAAAACAAAGTGAAGTTGTTTATTTTGTCATTAGAAAAATTAATGTTTTAAAAATTGATAATTGTTTCATTTTCAATGATTGTGAATTTTATTCTAATTTTTCTAAAGATGATTTTTTAATTGTTTTTTCTTTAAAAGGTTTTTTCATTGTTAATTTAGTTAAAAAAGAATTGAAGTTTTATTTAGAATATAAAAATATTAAAGATGTTTCTCTTGATGAATGTGATGAAGGGTTTAAAATTAATTTTAGTTTAAATAAAAAAAATATTATGAAAGGAGGAATTTTTATTGATGTTTATAATGAAAATGGAGAATCTGAAAAAAGAATTTTTACTAAAATAAGAGAATTTTTTAATAATTATAAAAATGAAGAAATATAATATATAAATTAAATTTAAAAAAATTAAAATAATATTTAAAGTCATATTTTCATAAACAATATAAAATATATTTATTTAAAAAAGAAATAATCTCTTCATATAATGAGTCCAATCTATATTCTCTTTAAATTGAATAACACTAATAATAAGAATATTAATTGGAGCTAAAATAATCCATTCAATTAAAAGAGAATAAATAGAACCAAGAATCCAATTTATTTGAGTTTGTTTATAAAACATACAAAAAGAAACAACATAATAAAATAAACCTAAACTTATAATTAGCATTAATATTAAAGCAATTAATCTTTTTCCTAAAAATTTCATATGAAATTTATGAATGTTATCTTCTCTTATCTTTTCTTCTAAATTTAAATATGATTTTAATTTATCATTCTTTTCAACTGATATAATGATAATTAATTTCATTATAAAATTAAAAATAATTGAAGCTCCAATTGATATTAGAATTTTAATATATTCTTTAATAATTGGATAATATATTTTATTTCTATCATTATTAAATATTCTTTTTTCAATTAAAAATTCAGGATAAAAAATTGCATTTGCGCCAAAAACAATAAAAATATTAAAAACAAATAAAGAAATATTCAAATAAAAAGGATTTAAATTTGAAACAGTAAAAACATTAAATAAAGGATATAATTCAAATAAATTATTATATACAATTTTACAGAAAGAAAGTGATTCTCCCATATCAAAATCTAAATCTATTTTTTTCATATCATTTTCAACAGCAACATTTCTATATTTTTTAGATAAGAAAGAATAAATTAAACAAGAAATAATTGTAATTAATAATAAACCACCATAAATACAAAAACCAAAATTCTCCCAAAACTTATTAATAAAACTAAAATCAATTCCACATTTCAAAGGTAAATTATTGACTTTCTGAATATCAAAATCTAAAAATTGTTCAGATATAGAATAGGAATAATTAAATTCTACATTAAATTTACAAACCATTTTAACTTTAAGAGTATCTATATTTATACTATCATAAACACAATCTTTACTAATAAAAGTTTTATTTTCATAAATTTCCATTCTTCTAAATTTCTGAGTTAAATCAGAATCAAAATCTTCAGTAATATAACAAGTTTTTTGAACAACATTTTCATTAGGTTTATAAATATCAATATTTTTACTAATATAACTTTTATATTTTTCATAATTAATTTCATTAATATTTATTGGAAAATACACACTAATATTTTCATATTGACTTAAATCAATATTATTTCCATTTTCATAATTAAAAACAATAATATTACTTTTTTTAGTGTTGTTATTTGTTTCAATTAATAAATCATAAACATCATCAGGAAGAATAATCTTAATAAAAACAACTTTATCATCTTTTGGAAAAGCTGAAGGAAAATCAAAATAAATATCATTATTAAATTTTTTATTTAAAATATTATTAAATTTCATAAAACTTTCTTTATTATTAGTCCATTTATAATAATGTATCCCTCTTACCTCATTAGTATTAATAACAAAACTACTTTCATTAAATATATCATTCTTAATTTCTTCTAAAGTAATTTTCTTATAAATTTCTCCAGAATTATTTACCATATTTAAAAATTCTTCAATATCAAGATCATAATCATCTTCATCTAAAAATCTATCAATTCCCATTAAAAATCTTAATCTTTTAATTCTTCTAATTTTTAAAGTACTTCTAACTAAATTAGTAGCTAAATCAAATAAGAAAATAATATTAGAATTCATATCAATAATTCCATCCATCATTTTAGTTATAGTAGTTCCAACAGTATGAAATAAACTTTTAACAGCAACAGGTTTCATTTGTTGAACAACAACAGGTTGTTTAACTAATTCACTTATTTCTTTCACATTTTTCATTGCTTTCTCACTTTTCACATTAATTATTGGTTCATCATCATCATCATCATTCTTATTTGATTTTATTATTAAATCATCTTCTCCATCTCCAGCTTTTAAAGTACCATTATTATCAGTTAAATTATCCAATCCATAATCACTTAAAATATCATTTATTTTATTTGTTGAACATTTTTCTCCTTTTAATGAAGGAGGACATAAACATTGAGCTTCATTTTCTTTTACAAAACATGTTCCTATTAATGATGAATCTGTTTCTGACTGGTTTCCACATGTTATATTTTCACATAAATCTATTTTCTTTGATTCATCATTTACTTCCCATTTTATTGAAGTGTTTGTTATACATATTCCATCAGAGAGATATTGATTTTTTGATGAACATCGATAACATTTATTCGATTGTTTATTCTCTCTTCCGTAACCATTATTTGAATTACATGAATAAACACAACTCTTATTTTCTTCAAAAATAGATTTATTAACATTAAAATTACTAGGATCACAACTTAAATAACATTGTTTTTGTTCTTTAAATAAATAATAATTACCACAATCGCTAACACATTCATAAGAACCTTTAACTTTATAAGGACGAATATA
>JAEEGK010030715.1_pt1 | contig 10633 bp, 8 predicted proteins | sample 8958771 | NCBI WGS metagenome assembly JAEEGK01 (sample SAMN16246547, study PRJNA631951) | gut metagenome | biome: gut microbiome; feature: rumen; material: SC-attached | host: Bos | place: Iran: Karaj | collected 2018-10 | reverse complement strand
CTGTTATCATCTTTTTTTAATTTCCGATGCAAAAAGAGGTAACGTATATTTTCTTTCGCAAATTCCGCTAAGGGGGTAAAAAAATAGGATGTTCCAATTTTTAGATTTGAAATAACCACAAATCAAACACAAAAAAAGGACCATCCTATGGAAAGAAATATAATCAAAATCGACGAAGCCGGACTCAGGGACGACCTGAAAACGCTCATCCGTGGCACAGTCGAGGACACGCTCAACGCCATGCTAGACGAGGAGGCGGCAGACCTCTGCAATGCCGAAAAGCACGAACGCTCCGAAGGCCGCAGGAACTACCGCAGCGGCCACTACCACAGGAAACTGCTCACGGGTGCGGGAGAGCTCGACATCGCCGTCCCGAAACTGCGCCTGGCCCCGTTCGAGACAGCCATCATAGAGCGCTACCGACGCAGGGAATCGTCCGTGGAGGAGTCTCTCATCGAGATGTACCTGGCAGGCGTATCCGTGCGTCGCGTGGAGGACGTCACCGAGCTTCTGTGGGGCTCCCGCGTAAGCGCCTCGACGGTGAGCAACCTGAACCAGAAGGTGTACGGCAAGATCGAGGAGTGGCGTAACCGCCCGCTCACCGGGGAATACCCCTACGTGTTCGTGGACGGCATCTACTTGAAGCGCAGCTGGGGCGGCGAGATGACCAGCGTGTCGGTGCTGGTGGCCATAGGCGTGAACGGCGATGGCTACCGCGAGATCCTCGGCGCGGCGGAAGGTGCGAGCGAGAGCAAGGAATGCTGGAAATCGTTCCTGCTAGGCCTGAAGGAACGCGGCTTGAAGGGGGTGCGGCTGTTCACCTCGGACAAGCACCTGGGCTTCCTGGAGTCCGCATCGGAGGTCTTCCCGGATGTCAAATGGCAGCGCTGTACGGTTCACTTCTTCAGGAACGTGTTCACGAAGGTGCCACGCAACAAGTTCGCCGCAGTGGCCGCCCTGCTCAAGGCCACCTACGCCCAGGAGGACCGCGAAGCCACGCTAGCCAAGGTCAAGGACGTTGAACGCAAGTTGCGCGAGATGAAGCTGAACTCGGCCGCGGACATGTACGCGAAGGGAGTTGGCGAAACGCTGACATACCTCGAGTTCCCCAGCCAGCACTGGCGCAATATCCGGACGAACAACATCCTCGAACGGCTGAATCGCGAGATACGCAGAAGGACTCGTGTTGTCGGCTGCTTCCCGGACGGGGAATCGGCCCTTATGCTTGTCTGCGCAAGGCTAAGGCATGTCGCTTCGAAGGAATGGGGCACCAAGAGGTACCTGAACATGAAACACCTATACGAGCAGGAAAAGGAAAACGAACTGAAACGGGAACTGGAAAAGAGCAGAAAGAAAGGAAATGTAGCCTAAATCTGATGTTGGAACAAACTATTTTTGCGAAAAACCCTTGACACTACCATTCTTGATCGTCAAAGCTTTCGGAATACCGAATGATATATGGAGCCTTGTGGGGTTGTAATGAGGACAGTCTATTGTTGTCGATGTCCCAATTTGCGGGTTTACATACTTTGTTATCTGAAAGAGTAGTTTTTATTCTGATTTTACCATCATCACTTAGATACACTAATGCAAAATTGACTATGTTTTGGGGGGCAATTAATCCTCCTGCGACAATTTGGAATAGTGCAATGAGAAATGATGATTTTCCTGCTCCATTATCGCCAACGATGACCATCACATCTTCGATATTTTCAGAATAGAATCCCATTTGGAAATCATCATTTCTGCTCCCATCTAGTGTCAATACTCCATTTTCCCATTTGTGCGAAATTTCATATTCTGCAGAAAGTTTAGCCCCGAAATTAGAGAATAGCTTCTCGGAGTTTTTGTCAAACTCATGAAGAGGAATGTATCCGTCAATCCAAAGATAAAGATATTTTTTCATAATCTTTTCATTGGGCTAAAATATTTGTCTTTCCTTTGGGAATTTATTTGATGTTAAAATTGTTTATTCCATATTTTTCAAATACGGCCTTTATCTGTACGTCATTTTGGTTGTTTTCGGGGGCATTGTTTATTGTATTTAAACCATCTGTTTGAAGATTTTCATTGACAATAAAATCTTCACCTTTGGAACTGTGTGTGAATGACTTGCATATTTTCGTGCCCTTTAATCGCGCCATAGCGTTAAACCAGACATCGTCTGCGGTTGGACAAATGTTGGTGAAAACGTCTTCATCGAATGTTTCTTTTGGAAATGCATGCGGTGGGAAAAGTGTTCCCCCGCCAGTCGTGAAAAAGTTTAAAACAGATTCGGGGGTATCGTTGCCCGCACAACCATTCCAATCAAGATATTTTTTTATTGATCCGTCGGAATTTTTCGTGATTTGGTGAATTCTGCTAGCGCAAATGTACGAGGGGTTCTGCTTGTGGCAATTCAGCAAGTTTTCGACTAAATCAAAATTGTAAATCAGATCGTCGTCAATAGTAATAATACATGCTTCAGGGTATTCTTTTAGGGTGTATACAAGTTTTTTATAAGACCTTATATCTTTGCAATATTTGATTTCGAGGCCACGAATCTGTTGCTTTTGAAGCGTTATAGGCAAATCTTTTTTACCAAATTCCTCTTCGCTTAACCACAGTATAATTCGATTTGGCTTTACAGAGCCTTGCATGATTGATTCTATGGCTAAATAAGCATCGTGAATACGCTTTCCGTAACTTGTTAAGGATACAATAACCTCTTCGGAACACATTTTTTCACTAGAAATTCCCAATTCTCTAGAATAAATTGTTTTTTCGGTCAAGCAAGAAGCTCTTTGTTCAAAAAGGGCTTGACGAAGAGTTGATGTTGTAATGGCTGATTGAGAGTAAACTATGGCAGCGATCGTTTCAAATGGGTGGAAGAATGTATGTATAAAATTTCGTAGGTTCATAAGAATCTTGGTTGTTATATTTTTTCGTATATGAAAAAATCAGACCATGAAGTATTATCAGGATCGTTTTCGTTGTAAGGATATTTATTCCTTACAAAGTCTTTTAAAGTCCAATTTTGGCCGACATTTTCTGCTATCCATTGTGTGAATTTTCGGTGTTTTACATGGATTGCTTCTGTAAGATGATCTGTATCATTGCACGAGTATATGATTACATATTTTTTCGAAGATGAAAATAATTGTTTCATATATTTGTTGAATACATCATCTTCTATCAAATGATATAATACATCTAGAGATAAACTCAACTCGGCTTTTTGTGGTTTAAAAAATAAAGATTTACTACAAACAAATTTTTTACTTGAGTCATTCTTGAATATTTTTTTGCACATTTTTATTGCTTGCGGAGAAACATCATAGCCGATATAGTTAGGGTAGTTTGACAAAGACAATTGATTGCCATCTCCACATCCCCATTCAATAACTGTTTTGACATGATTGCTCTTGACAAACTCATTGATTATTTGAGCTTTGAATTCCGCTAATCTATTGTATGAGCCTGCGCCCGAATCTCCGCCATTTACATATCTTTCATTCCAATACTTGGCGCTGCCTTTCCACGTGTTTTTACTTCGAAAAAAAAACATACATACTCCTTTTATATTGCTTCTAGACCTAAGAATCCGTCATTTTTCGCTGTTAATGGATTCCCGAATTGGTCGGCTCCTCCATCTACAATGATATGTGCACATTTTGGGGCGAAAAAGAAATCCTGTGTTCTTGCTTGGTTTAATAGTAAATCCAAATAATATTCACCTTTGCATAAGTATTGCGGAAGTATTATTCTTTTTAATATATAGAAAGGACCTTCCTTTAAAGATATATGATTTCCTGTTGGCCCATGTTCTGCAAATATCGCTAAAGCGACATCTGCTTCATTTTTAAATTTAAGAACGATTCCACATTCGATGGGTTCCAAGGTTTTACCTGTAATTTCAATATCCAAATATTTTTGTTTATTTTTTATTGAACTTTCTGTATTATCAGTACCATTTATTTTTATAGAGTCTATCGTTAAAAAACTTTTCTTCCATGAAATATTGTCAATAATTTTTCCATTTATTGGAATATTATTTTCTTTTGTATAATATCCCACGGCATCACCTACGCCGCCATCAAACGCCACTTGTCCCTGATTCAGTACAATTCCGCGCTTACACAAATTTTTCACCGCGCCCATGTTGTGGCTCACGAACAGTACGGTCCGGCCTTCGCCGCGGCTTACGTCCTGCATCTTGCCGATGGCCTTCTTCTGGAATTCGGCGTCGCCCACGGCGAGCACTTCGTCCACCACCAATATTTCGGGTTCCAGGTGTGCCGCGATGGCGAACCCGAGGCGTACGGTCATGCCGCTGCTGTAGCGTTTCACGGGGGTGTCCAGGTAGCGTTCGCAGCCGCTAAAGTCCACGATTTCGTCGAGCTTGCGGGTAATCTCGGCGCGGCTCATGCCCATGATGGCGCCGTTCATGTAGATGTTCTCACGGCCGGTCATCTCGGGGTGGAATCCGGTGCCCACTTCGAGGAGGCTCGCGATGCGGCCCCGTGCGCGGATGGTGCCGGTGGTGGGGGCGGTCACGCGGCTCAGCAGCTTGAGGAGGGTGCTCTTGCCGGCGCCGTTACGCCCGATGATTCCCACGACGTCGCCCTGTTCCACCTTGAAGTTGATGTCCTTCAGGGCCCACACGTATTCGCTGTCGCCCTTGTGCGCGCGGTCGTTGACTTCGCCCACCTTGAGGTAGGGGTCCTCGCGGCGCAGCACCTTGGTTTGCCAAAACCTGTTCAAGTCGTGGCTGAGCGTCCCGGTGCTCACTAGCCCCAGGCGGTACTGCTTGCTGATGTTCTCGAACTCGATCGCGGTCATCTCGTTGAGTAATATAGATTAAATGCCGCCGAGTGGCGAACCAATGCGGGCGATATGGCCGAATTTGGCCAATTTTAGTTAGATTCGCCATTTTTTTAGAAAAAAGAGAGAAATTTTTCATTGGGTATTGACAATGACGTTTCCCGGAACTATATTTTATGGTGAACAAATGTTCTAGTGCTCAAAATTTCAAAAAACGCTGCGGTTTCACGCTTGTCCGCAGCAAGGAGTGAAAGATGAAACGAATAAACGTCATGAACCGCGAAATTAAAACGATGCTTGTCAATGGCATCGATTATGTCTGCATTACAGATATTGCCCGGCAAAAGAATCCTGTGGAGCCTAAGGATGTTGTGAAAAATTGGATGAGGTCCAAAAATACAATCGAATACCTAGGTTTATGGGAAATGCTGAATAATCCTGACTTCAAAGGGGTCGAATTCGACCCCTTTTTAAAAGAAGCCGGTAGCCATTCGTTCACAATGAGTCCATCGCGATGGATTGAAGAAACAGGGGCGATTGGACTCGTTTCTAAAAACGGTGTTAATGGCGGGACTTATGCGCAATACGATATCGCCGTCAAATTTGCAAGTTGGGTTTCTGTTGAATTTGAATTGTACTTGGTTAAGGAGTTCCAGCGTCTCAAGGCTGCTGAACAGGCTCAATTGGGCTGGTCCGTGCGACGCGAACTGTCAAAAATCAACTACCATATCCATACGGATGCAATCAAGCATAATCTGATTCCCGCGACGCTTTCGAAGCAGCAGATGAGCATGGTCTATGCGAACGAGGCCGACGTTTTGAATGTCGCGCTGTTTGGGTTTACCGCAAAGGAGTGGCGCGATGCCCATGCCGACTTGCAGGGGAATGTCCGCGACTATGCGACGGTGAACCAGTTGATTTGCCTTTCCAACATGGAATCACTGAATTCCGTATTGATTAAGGAGGGGCTGCCGCAGCCCGAACGCCTGCAGAAGCTGAATCAGATTGCGATTTCGCAGATGACGGTGTTGGAGTCTATCGGGGAAAACAAGTTGCTGAAATAATTACACCGTATCAAGGTTGCCTCCGGGTTTGGAGGAATCTTCTTCCCATTTCTCGCCACAGCCAGATTTCCAGTTGTAATAGAGCAGAACTTGTTCCGCACTGGACAGTTGGGCCCTTAAAATTCTCAGGAACTGGCGTTTATCTTCGTATGAGAATAAATCGTCTTTGAATTGAACAACCGTTTTCACCAGAAAGACGAAACTGCGAATGGCTTCGACGGTTTCATCTTGGAATAAATTAAATCAAATTCTTCGAGTAAACCTCTAAAGAAATCTTGACCATTGACGGTTTTTTGAGATTGATTTCTAGTAGTTGGATCTGTATAAAGTGATTCCGCATGCAAATTTTTAACGTTATCGCAGTGTATTTTGAGCATCTCGTAAAATTGACGCTCAAGTTGCTGTTTTTTTTAGCATGTGAAACACCTAATCCTTTGAACCAATCACTTCCCAGTGACCGCTATAGCCGCTTCCTACAAAACGAATTTTATCGTTCATTTCTTTTATTCTTCTTGCTATTGTGCGTGGCGATGTTTGAGTTGCTGTGGCGATGTCTTTTCTAGAAATTTTAGGGTTTGCTTTTATAAGGCTGATGATTTTCTCTTCTAGTTGCTTTTGAGTGCCATCTTGAGTGCCATCTTGGGTGCCATCTTGGGTGCCAGGTCGCCAAATAATCACCTTGAAGTCGCCATCTTGCTCAAATAGGGGCTTTTTCAGGCCATGCTGTAGGCAAAGTTTTACGATTTCGCCGGTGCCTGTTCCAGCCTTTTCTATGAACCCCGAACGCTGCAGGGGTTCTGCAATCAATGGGTTGTTGGGGTGCGATTTGTGAGGCTTGTAAAGTTGTTGCGTGGTCAATTCATATGGCAACTGTCCTGGATTCCAAATCTCGAGACGGTTTTTGAACAGCATCACTTGTACGCTGGCGTTGCTTGTGTAGTCTCGGTGGCATATTGCGTTGACAATCGCTTCGCGTACGGCTTCGCCGGGTAATTCGGGCTTTGTCGGCACGGAAGCACTTTTGGCTCTTGTGCCAACCCACATGTTGATGCGGCTCATGACAAAACTTGTCGCTTGGTCTACAAGTTGGAAAATGTCCCCCTTGTAAATCTGTAACGACGGGATGGGCTTTTCGATTTCGTTGCCGTAAAATTGCATGCACTTGACTTCAGACGATATGAAGAACCTTTGCGGCTTTTTCCCAAAAAGGAGTATGGCGGCGTTTGTCAAGTGCCCAGATTCGTCCATCAGACTCAGGTGCGTTAGCAGGTCTGTTGCGGATATGTTTTCTTTAAATTTGAAGTTTCTTTTTTGCTTGGATAACTCGATAAAAGATTTGATTTTATCGTCGCTTATGTCTTTTATTGTCGCTTCGTTGTCCTTGGCTTGATCAAAGGGGACTAGGCGGAACAATTCTTTTTCTTCAAGATAGAGGGCTAACGATTTGTAAACGGCAGCCTTCAGCTCCTCGTAATTGCCGAAGGTCCTGCGAACAACATCTGCCTCTACCTTTTGAACAAAGGTCTTCTCCTTGGCTTGCCGTTTAGAAGAATCTCTCTTTATGTAGATAAGACAGTCTTTGTGTAGTTTGTGGGCGAGGTTGTATTCCTGTTCCGTTGGGGAAAGCCCAGCCTTGTTTTGGAAGCCGTATTCGTCACCAAAAATGCCAAGGTAGATATCGCTCTTTTCAACTTCTTTCAGATACACTGTTGAAGTCGAACGCCCCGTTGCAGGGTAATCTTCAAAAATGAACGGCACAAAGAATTTCGATAGTATGGGATCATCCATTAAATAGTCGAAAAGCTGCTTGCGCTCTTCCGCAAACTCTTTCTGCACGCTGCTTATGAAAATTCTTTTCTTTGGCATAGCTATTCCTCACCGGAAATATACATTCTATGTGGCGGTTTGGGCAATAGGGGCGGTTTACTTTGATATATTCTTGTTGCGGGCTTCGGTTTTCATTTTTTGGGCGGTGTTGTCTAGTTGTTCGATGATGTCTTCCTTAAATTTGCGGAGGGGGTATTGCTTGTCGCCCGCACCAAGAGGGAGGCCGAGGATGGTGCGCTTTATGCGCTTGGTATAGGTACTGGCGACTTGCTGGACTAATTCCTCTTTTTGTTCTTTTGTTAGTTTGAAGTGCTTTTGGGGTGACTTGTCCTCAATTTTTTTAGTATCAAGTTGTGCGTCAACAATAAGTCTCGTAATTTCGTCAATTTTGGGTTTTGAATAGTTTCGATATCGGGTGAAAAGGTCTTTTAAATCTAACTTATGACAGCTGTATAATTCTTTTAGATGAAATGCCTCTATGGAATTGGTTATCTTATCTTTTAAGGCTGGCTTTTTTATAGTTATGTCTACTATAACCATGTCGTCCAAGGATGAGTTGTATTCTTCGTTTTCTTGACCTCTTGAATAGCGTACTCGGAAACGTGCGTTTTTTTCTGTTTGATTACAGGAATTAGTCTCTTCAAAAGCCTCTGTATAGGGATACAAGGTAAAAGCAAAATCATTCTTCCATCTAAAATTTGTGTGCTTATTTTGGGCGCTTGGATCTGTTTTTTTGTTAAGTATGGAACTCTTTTGATGGTTGCATTGTGCACAAGAAGGTATGAAGTTGTATAATGAACAAGATAGATAAGGATATTCCTCTTGTGGATAGAAATGATCGATTTGAGGACGGCCATTCCCTTTGCGAATGGTGAAGATATATTGGCGATTACAATAGGGGCATACATCAATATTCAAAGCCTGTATAAAAGCGTATGCATTCCATGTTTCCTTTGCTTTGTCTTGAAAAGCACCCTTGGAAAAATCCTCATACCCAAAGTATTCTTCGAGTATTTGGCGGACTTTCCATTTTCTTGAACTAGTCCAGCCTTCTTTTTTTATTTCATATTCACTATCTTTTTTTGAAAGATAATCTTTTCTGATTTGATTACTTTCGTCTGCGCATTCATGTATACAAGAGTGTGATTTGTTTTTGACATCTTTCGCAAGGGTTATTTTTCGTAGAGTTTCTTTATTCCAGCCTAATTCATTCTCCAAAAAGGATTGTACGCTTGTTTTTCCGCTTTTTAGTGGGATTTCTTTCTTTTGAATGTAATTCTCATACCACTCCCAGTGACGGGTTTCTATTTTTTCTCTTGTAGCGTCGTCTAACTCTATTTTAATCATCGTTAACCTCAATTTCATCTATAAGGCTGCGGATGATAGGATCGCCAATGAACGCAATGATTTTATCGGCCCGTTTCTTTTCATCATCTGTTGCGTCTTTATTTTGTTTTACTTTAATGACTTCTTTTATTTTTTCTTCTGTTAAAATTCCAATGGAACTTTTTAGAAAGAAGTTGTTGCTTAAAATGTCGTATATATTGCCTGCGAAACTTTTTGATTCACTCAAACGACAACACGTTATGCCAAATCTGTGGCTATTCTTGTCAAATTCTCTTTGAAAGGAAATGATATTTTCGTTAAGAAAATCAGTTATCATGAAAGGAGAATGTGTTGCGAGAACAATTTGAAATTTAAGCGGTGCCGAAATTTTTCTTTCGTTAATTAGATTGTCGCTTATGATTTTTATTCCCTTCACAAAGAATGAAAGCCATTGCCGTTGCCATTCGGGATGTAAATACAAATCGACTTCATCGAGAAGTAAATGTATTTCATTGCAGGAATCAGTGTTAGCCGGTTTAGTTAGGGCTCTGTATAATCGGTAGAATAATTTTAAAAGAGCAGCTTCGCCAGAACTTAAAGGTCGAATGAATTTGAAATCTAAAAAAGGCGTCAGTTTGAGAATAGAATCATAGAATTTATAGGTGTCGTGCAATTGTTGCGCATGTTGATTTAAGTCAAAATAAACTTTATTATTATTTAGGTAGCCGAATTCTCCATGCTGAGAATATTTTGCAAAACCATTTTTCTCTTCGATTTGACCATCAAATATTTTAATAATTTCGTCTATTTTTGCTTTGTAATCGGGAAGATTTTTCTCTTCCCATATTTTCGATTTTTTTAAATCAGGTTCTTTTTTTTCATTGACTAACTTAGAAAGATTAATGTCTACAAAAAAAGGTGCGTAAGAATTACTAGTGAAAGTTCTATAGTAACTCATCAGTGCTGCGAATCTAAATTGCTCTGTAATGGAAAGTGTATCGTAAAATTCAGTAAAAGCACCTTTAATATCTTTTTTTATGTCTTCTATTTCTTTTTTACTTAGAAATTCTTCGCAATCTTCTTCTGTATTTTCTAATTCTTTCCATTTTTCATATTTATCTTTATTAAAGCATTTCAGATTTTGTGTTATGATATCGCCGACAGAATAATTCTCTATATGGTATTTAACGATTTCTTCTATCGCATTGAGAACATTTGTTCTAAGTACGGACATCTCAATGACTTTAGGTAAATTGAATAAATTCCAAAACGCATTAGTATTATCGCTGTTGATTTTTAATAGAAAATCAATTTTTCGATTTTGCTCCATTGTGTAATAACAGGAGAGCGCATCTGTTTTGTACATATAATCAACAGACAATTTCCGGTTGTTTAAAATTTTCTCATCCTTGATTAGTAATGCATCGGTTGTAATATCACATGTGCCAGACCAGTCACCTGTTAACGCTAATCCGTCAACTTTAAATTCTTGAGGTAACGTATATTTTCTTTCGCAAATTCCGCTAAGGGGGTAAAAAAATAGGATGTTCCAATTTTTAGATTTGAAATAACCACAAATCAAACACAAAAAAAGGACCATCCTATGGAAAGAA
>JAEEGK010030711.1_pt1 | contig 10634 bp, 4 predicted proteins | sample 8958771 | NCBI WGS metagenome assembly JAEEGK01 (sample SAMN16246547, study PRJNA631951) | gut metagenome | biome: gut microbiome; feature: rumen; material: SC-attached | host: Bos | place: Iran: Karaj | collected 2018-10 | reverse complement strand
ATAAAAATATTTAATTTTAAATTAATTATAAAGTAAATGAATAATAATCAACATTATTTATTAAAATATATTATATTTTAATGTAAATAAAAATTGTTTATTTTATCCATTATATAAAATATTTTTCTTGTTAAAAATAAAGCAAATAAAAATTATATATAATTAATTATCTAAAAACTTGAACAATGCTTTGGCTTGAATAATATATGAATCATTGAAATTACCTTCAAATCCAATTAATTCAATTTTTTTTTTAAATATATTAGAAATTTCTTTAATATTAAATAAATATCCAATTCCACCAACATTTTCAATTCTTCCAAATAATGATTTTTTATTTGTTTCAATTGTTATTCCATCAATTAATTCACCAGCATTAATTATTAAACTTTCAATAATTTCATTGTTTTCTAATTCTAAACTTTTTTTTTCTCCTTTTCCTTCACCAAATTTAAAAGATTTTATATTATTTTTATTATTATTAAAAAACATTTCTAATGAAGTTACAAAACATTTATCATGATAAATATTTATTTTATATAACTTCCAATTGTTATATAATTCATTTGGAATTGAAAAAGTTTTATTTCCAATACTTACCCCTAATAATTTTGTTGTAAAGATAGGATATGAAATATTATAATTCATTAAAAAATCTTTTAAATTTTTATTTTCAAATTTTAATTTTTCGATTTCTTCATTTATATTTGTTGGGGCAGAATCCATTTATATAAAATTAATTAAATAATATTAATGATATTATATAAATATGATCAGAAAAATAAAGACTTTTATTTCTTTGATTTCATTGATTATAAAATTTTTTAAATATAAACACCAAAAAATTTAAAAAAGTCAGATTTGAATTCAAAAAAAAGAATTTTGGAATTCACATTAATTTTTTTTTATCATTTATTCTATTTTTGGTTTTTTTTAATTTTTGGCATTTTTTTCCCAATTTTTTTATCATTTTTGTGTTTTTTACATCTTCTTTAATTAATACATCTTTTTCTTATCAGATTGAATTAAAAACTAAAAGAGTATTTTCTGGAACAATCTAAATAATATAGAATTTAAACTTGAATAAAAGTGTATTTTTGAAAAATTAAATGAGTGTTTGAGAATTTTAAAATTTCATTAATTAACATTAAAATGAAATTTAAAACAATCAACTCAAGTACTTTATTTTCAATTAAAACATTATAACAAATCTACTTTGGGAAAAATATAATAAACTAAATGTTGATTCTAATATCTTCAACTTTGTCATTATAACTTAAATGAATTTCTTCAAAATATTTAAATATATTTTTTTTTCTAATAAATTTCCAACTCTATAAATTTAAAATATATTGAAATTAAAACTCATGTTTCCTCATAAAAAAGTATAAATTCATCTTCAGGTTTTTTTAAAATATTATTAACATTATATCAAAATAAAGGAGAATTTTGAAGAGTAAATTATTTCTTCTTCACTATTTAAGTTGATTATTACATTTTTTTATTACTTTTTTAAAATGTTTAAATCTAAATGTATTTTACTAAATGTAAAGGAAATTATTGTATTTTTAATATAAACTGTTCCTAATTTATTTTATGGAAAATCAGGAATTTCATATCTATTTGAGTAATGATATTAAGAAATCATAGGTAAGAAAGCATTCATATTTTATTAATTAATTTTTTAATTATTTAAAAATTTATTTTAATTAAAACCAATTGTTTTATTTTTTTTTTTATTAAATGAAAAAAGGAAATTTAAAGTTTATTTTTTATGTTTGTTTATCTTTTTGTTTTCTGAAATCAAATTCCCATTTTTTGAATTATAATGATATTAACACTTCACATCCTGAAAAATTAAACAATATATATCATTATTCTTATCATGGAGTTGATAATACTATCGTTGCATTGAAAAATATAAGTAATAACAATGATTTCTATACTGAAATAATTAATCAACAAACTGTAACTTTCAATTCAGATATATTAAATGAATCTCCAGTCTTTCCTTTATTAATCTTTACAAAACTTAATAATAATTATTGTATATCTTTTTACAAAACTTTCACAACAGATTTCACAGATTTCACTTGCACTAAACAATATATGATTAATGATACTCTAAAAGCCATAGTAAAAATAGATGATTCTAATTTATTTATAATAAAAAAGGAATTAAATATTTTTTATGCAGGATTATTTGATGATAATAATCCTCCCTATTCTTCTGAGATTAATTATGATAAATATCATTTAACAGTTTTAAAGAATAAAAATGTTATTATGACTTTATGTAAAAATGATAATGATAATATTATAATTTATCATTATTTATTCAATAATAATGATAATTATCAATCATACCAATTAGCTTATATAAATAATCAATATAAACTTTCTGGAACAAGACATTATAGTTGTATAAATTGCCAAACAATAGAAATAGTGGATAATGATATTAGTTATATAATAACATGTTTTTATGTTACTAATTATGGTATTACTTGTGTTTCAGATATTATTCTAGAAAAACTTTTTGTTTTAAACAGAGAAAGAGCAATTGGTATATGTAGTTCATATAAAGAAAATGAACCTAATAATATAATACTTTTATCATATAATACTTTTGGGATGATAGGATGTGGAACACAAAAAAAAGCAGAAATTGTTAAAATTGATAAAGATCTAAATCAAATTGGAAATACAATAATTTTTGAAGTTGCAGAAGGAGAACCAAACAATTTTTTAAGTTTTGATTTTTTACTTGATTCCAATAATTACTTACATTTTATTTATTTAACTAAAATAGATAATAAATATTATACTTATTCTCAATCCTATTATATTCCAATATGTGAATCACGTGATTTTCCATTAGCTCAAAACACTACACTTGATTTCACTTTTCTAATAGGTCCATTTATAAAATTTTACAGTTATCCAAATTATGTTCATTTAATTAATCCTGAATGCAAGACAAAAGGATGTAAAATAACAGAAGCTGATCCTTTATATTTATATGGTTCAGATTCTTATTTAGATTCATCAAATTTCACAATTGAATATATATTACTCCAAGAAGAATTAGAAGATTATTCTCAAAAATGTGTTCTTAATATAATAAATTGTTATAAATCATGTTTAAGTTGTTTAGAAGTAGGTAATGAAAGAAATAATAAATGTACTTCATGTAGAAATACAATAGAATCAGAAATTGTAGGATGGAATCAAACTATTTTTCAAAATTGTATGTATAAAACAGAAGGTTATTATAATGAATATGAAAAAATAAAAATTTCAGAAGAAATTGAAGAAGAATATTTAGTTTATAAATTATGTCATCCAAGATGTAAAAAATGTTTGAAACCAGGAAATTATACTTTTCCAAATTGTGAAGAATGTGCAACAGATTTAGGATATTATCCTATTTCTTCAGAAGATTTATTTCAAGCAAAACATTGTTATTTATCAACAGATATTATTCCTGGATATTATTTTGATAATTCTAAATTTTATTCTTGTCAAAATAATTGTATTAAATGTTCAAATATATCAATGAGTGAATATAGTGTGGCATTACCTTTTGGATGTGAAGTTTGTGATTATGAAAATGATTATTATCCATTTTATTTAAATTCAACCAGAGATAAAGCAAATTGTATTTCTTATGAAAAATTAAGTATTGAACCTTATTATTTAATTGGTGAAAGATATAGTGAAAATGCATATCTTGAAAAATGTTACTATACTTGTCAAACATGTTCTTCAGGTGGAAATGAAATAAATCATAATTGCTTAACTTGTGCAAATAGTTTTATAAAGAGTGTTGAAAATCCATTAAATTGTGTATGTGAATTTTATATAATTGATACAAATACTAAACAATATAAATGTTTAAAAGAATGTGATTCCATTTATAAACATAAAAAGATAAATTTGATAAATCAATATGAATGTATTGAAGATTGTTTTAAATCTAAATATAAATATATATATAATTACCAATGTTTTGATGAATGTCCAAATGGAACATATGCAAATTCTAATAATGAATGTATTGATAAGAATGAATGTGTAATGAATATATATTATACAAACATAAAATTAGAAAATTTAAACGATGATGTTTTTAATAACATGGTATTAGCATATCTTTATGAATTTTTAAATAATATGCATATAAAATATATAATTTCAGAAGATAAAGATTATTCAATTATGATATATAGAAATTATGAATGTTTGAATAATTATAGAAATTATTCAATTACAAAATTATATTTCGGACGTTGTTATGAATATCTTCAAAAAGGTGCACCAGTATCAAGAGATATTGATGTAATTATATTAATGTTAGATATTAATAGAGGAGATGATCAACCTCATTTAATTAAATATTCTATTTATAATCCAATAACTGGTGAACCTGTATATGATGTTGATGAATGTGAACAATATTTTAATGTAACAATGATACATCCAATGGAAATTATGAAAAATGTAGATTTTGAAACTGCAATTAAATTTCGAAATTTTAATTTTAATGTTTTTAATGAATCAGAAATAATATTTACAAATTTTTGTCAAAATATTTCTGAGATTATAGATTATGATGTTATTTTAAAAGATAGAATCAAAGATTTTTATCAAAATGTTTCTTTTTGTGATGATAAATGTACTGAAGAAGGAAAAGATTATGATACTTTTGAAGTAAATTGTACTTGCTTTTTCCAAGCTTCTTTATCTACAGAAATATATTATAATGTTAAAAGAATAAAAAATAATGTAAATAGTCAAAGTATATTAACTTTTGATGTTACAAATTGTAAAAATGAATTTAAAAACAACTTTTCTTTTTATATAGTTAGTATCATTTTAATCATTTTCTTATTAGCTGAGATTTTTTGTTTTGTTATTTATTTAATATGTGATTTAAAGTTTTTAAAAGAATTAATAGCTGCTTTAATTGTTGGAAATCCTCCTATAAAAAATAATAATCTTATTAATAATGAAAATTCAATAAAAAACAATCAAATGATAATTAATAATAAAAAAGCAACTTTTAAAAATAGTTTATTAAATTATGAAGTTAATTTAAATGATAAAGATCTGAGAAATTTTAAAGTAGGAAATATTATTCAAATAAAAGATTCAAATGATTATATGTTTTTATTTGGAAATGGTAATTTTCCAAATATGAATAAAACCACAAAACCCAAAATTATTGAAAATAATAATGAATTAGAAAATAAAACAAATGATGAAAAAAATAAATTAGAAAATAAAACAAATATAGATGAAAAAAATAAAATAGAAAATGAAATTAAAAAATTACATATTACTGATGAATCATTTTATGAAAAAAATAATAATGAAGAAATAAGATCAGATTTATTTTATTCATTAAAAGATTTAGAAATTAATACTGTTGAATTAGATGATAAAAAAATAAATAAAATTAATGAATTAAATGAACAAAGTAATCAACAAGGTTTTAGTGTGATAAGAATGGAAGAAAAAGATGAATATATTTCTAAAGTTGTAGAACAAAAAGAAGATAAAGAAACATATTCAATTAAAATTGCAAAAAATATTTTATTTGATAATGATAAAAGATTAAATAATCTTAATTATTCTTCTGCAATTAGATTAGATAAAAGAAAATTTTGGGAACTTTTTCTTAACCAAATAATACTTAGAGAAAATTTCATATATACTTTTTATTATTATAATCGTTTACAACCTAAATTAATAAGAATTATTTTCTTATTATTCAAATTCTCTTTTTCTATATTAATTAATACTTTAATTTTTACAAAAAAATATATTTCTGATAAATATAATCTTAGAGAAAAAAATTTTATTAAATTTTATTTTACTCATGCTTGGATTAAAATAATTCTTTGTTTTATTCTTTTTATTTTAATTGATATGTTACTTCAATTAACAAGAAATTCAAGTAATAAAATTATTTATTTTTATAATTCATTAAAAAAAAGAAAAAAAAAGAAAAAAATGATTCTTCAAGAATTTGAAAATATTAAATTTCAAAATTTATTATTATCAGTTGCAATTGCAGTAATTACTGGATTTACTTGTTATTATGTTACATGTTTTTGTTTTGTGTATAGATTCAGTGAAAGTGATTTACTTTTTCAAAGTGCTATGACTTTTATAATTCTAGAAATATTTCAATTTTTATTTACATTATTTATCTGTTTTTTAAGAATATTTGCTATTAAAAATTATAGTGAATGTGCTTTTAATTTTAGTTCTTTTTTTATTTTATAAAAATATATTCATTTAATTTTTCACTTTTTAAATTAAATATTAAAATAATAGAGTAATTGAAATATAAATATAAATTCATCTTCTATTAATATTGTTTAATTATAAAATGAAAATCATTGTTTTTATGCCTCCTTTAAAGTTTTATGCTTTAATAAAATTTAAAAATCAATTTTATTTAAATTTGTTTTATAAATAATAAATACATTTGTTTGAATTTTTTAAATTTAAATTTTGGTAATTTGAAATTTTATTAGTTTATATCTAAGCTAAATTAAAATATATGAAATTTTAGTTCAAAAATGATTATTTTGAATCTCAGAGAATCAAAAGAAGAATTTCATTTCTTGAAAAAATTTAAGATTTTTTTATTATAATTGAAAACGTTTTTATAAGTTTAAATTAAAATCCATTTTTGAATAGAACACTAAAAATAAAAAAGTAATTATTTTAAAGAAATAAAATGATATAAATCTTGTTATTAATACTTCAATAATATATCATCTAATTTATTCAAAACAACAGAAAAAAAATTTTTATATAAATTATATACTGTGTAATGATAGATTATTTTTTTTAAATTTTATGGTTTTTTTTTATATATATTTTAAAGTCAAAAAAACAGAAAATCTTTATATGTAATAATATAAAGAAAAATTTGTTTATTTTATTTTAATGTCTCACTTTAAAAAAATTGTTAAGAAAGTTACTATGATGGTTCAATTGACTAAGATCGAAAACCCTGAAGATGAAAGTGGAATTCCAGAGAATGAATTAATCAAAACGGAAAATGAAGAAGGAGATAAATTTTATAATGGATATAAACTTTTAGATTATCTTGGAGAAGGAGCATTTAGTAAAGTAAAATTAGTAGAAAAAAATAACCAAAAATATGCAATGAAAGTGATAAACAGAAAAAAATTAATGTCACAAAAAAAAGGCTTTGGGTTTAAATTAAATGGTGATAAAGTAATAATTGATAATGCATTAGAAGATGCAATGAGGGAAATAGCAATTTTAAAAAAATGTAATCATAAAAATGTAATTAAATTATATGAAATTCTACATGATAATAAAAAAGATAAACTATATTTAATATTAGAATATGTACAAAACGGAACAATAATGATATATAATGAAGATGAAGATACTTTTCAAATAAACGAACATTTTTATAAAAACAATGATCCTAATTCAGATTATACTGAAGATGAAATTAGGAAAATTATTCGACAAATAATTTTAGGGATAGATTACTTACATAATAATGGAGTTATTCATAGAGATATAAAACCAGATAATATATTACTAAATGAAAATAATAAAGTAAAAATAACTGATTTTAATGTATCTGCTTTATTAAAAAATTCAAAAGAAGATATAATAGCAAAACGTAATTTAGGTACTAAATATTTTAGAGCACCTGAAGTTTGTAAAGAAAATGAAAATGAAAATGAAAATTCTAATAATATGTATATACATGGTAAACCACTTGATATTTGGGCTTTGGGAGTTGTTTCTTATCTTTTAGCTTATAAAAAATTACCTTTTGTTGCAAGTGAAGAAAGTGAAAATCCAATTGACTTATATGATGTTATAATAAATAAAAATTATGAAATCCCTAATAATAGAATGAGTGAAGGATTTGTAGATTTTCTTAGTAAGTGTTTAAATAAAAATCCTTATAAAAGAATTACTATTACGGAAATTAAAAAATTAGATTGGATTAATGAAAAAGGTTATGAATTACCAAATATTAAATTACCTCCTAAAATAGAAGTAAGTATTAATGAAATTAAAGGTTCTCTTTCTTTCTTTATAAAAGTTAAATTAATGAAAATTAAATCGGTTGTTCAAAAATTTAAACAAAAATTCGAAGAAAAATATCATGATATAGACAAAAAATTAACTGGAAAGTTGTTTAATAAATAAATTCTATTTTAATTTTTTTTTTCCTGAAATGTATTAATATTCAAAAAGACAAAAAAAAAAAATAAATTATTTAAATTAAAAAAAAACTTTTATCAAGAAAAAAAAAAATGTATCTGACATTCATAAAAATACATTTGATGGTTTTTGAATTTATAAGTTTAATAATGTCTGTAATTGCAGTAATAGGTTTAATTTATTATTCATTTATTTTTAAAAGATTTTCTGGACTTAAAGAACAAGGAGCAAATATTTTAAAAATTAAATTTAATGCATCAATAGAACAAACAATATTTTCAGATGTTAAAATAACAATAAGTTCATATAAGAATGATAATGATAATGATAATGATAATGAAACAGAAGCTTATATTATTTATAGTAAAGAATTAGAAGAAAAAAACGAAACAGATTTAATCCAAAAAATAAATAATGAATATCCTTCTAATATATTTTTATTTAATTCAAACAGAACCGCAGAATTATTTCTTCATCATTTACAATCAATTAAATTAAATGCAAATTTATTAAATTCAACTGTTCTTCTTTTAATTCTTTTCTTTTTAATTTTCATTAAAATTACTTTAATGAAAATTACATTAAAACAAATTAAAAGTGTTAAGACTTCAAAAATTGGAGGAAAAGGAAAAGATACTTTAGCAGATAATATTTTAGCAGAATTAAATCAGCCTGAATTATCAGAGCAAAAACAAATTTTTTTTAATCCAACTTTATCCTTTTTAAATCCAATTATGGTATATTATTATTTTATATTTCATTTAACAGTAATATTAATTCTTCCGCTTATTATTCCTAATTTCCTAGCTTATAAAGTTAGTACTTATTTTGGATTTAATCCTAATTTATTTTATTCAATATATTATCATAGATCAAATATTGGTCAAATTAATATTCATAATTTGAATTATACTAAATTAAAGACTTTTGAATCACCTTCTGAAGACAGTTTTCTTTTTTTATTCCATCCAAGTTTAAATTTAGCTTATGAAGAAAATAAAGGAAGTTCAAATCCTTATGTTATAAATTTATGCTTTATGTGTTGTTGTATTTGGATTTCTCAATATTTTAAACCTTTTGATCAAGGAAGAAACGTAAAAATTGAAGATAGAAATATAACAAAATCAAATAAAAAAAAAATGCTAAATTATCTTGTTACTTGTAGTTTATTTATTGTTTGGATCTTTTTTTTAATATGGGGTGTTCTTCATACTTTTGATTATTTATATTTATTTCATAAATTACTATTTTATAATTTTAAAAAAGTTGCTGATTTAAGGATTAGTATTTGTATATGTCTTTTTTATATTCATATTTATTTTTATGTTATAATGATAATGCATACAATTGAATTTAAAAATAAAAATAAAAATTATAAGGGACCTTTATTAAAGGATTTTTCTTTTCTTTCTCATAAATAAAAAAAGTTAATATTTAAAATTATAGTTATTTTATTACAATTTATTTTTTCTTTGATAATTTGTTTTATTAACATTACTCTATTATTTATAATTAATTTAATTTAAAAATGTAATTTTCAGTTTTTAAATATATATGATTTATTCTCAAACTTAATATTAAATTAATAATTCATAAAAAGAAATATCATATATAAAATAAGAGTTTATTTAAAATTAATTTTTTACTTATTATAAATTTAGGAATAAATCTAAATTAACTATATGAACAATTTTTTGTTATTGTAAATGAAAGAAATAAAATTAATTGTTTAATTAATATAAAAAAAATAAATAAAAAAATAAATTATCCTCAGTAATTCTCACCTTGGATGAAAGTTAATTATTTTCTTTAGCTTAGAAGATGGTAAAAAATATATTATTACTAAATCATTGTTAACATAAAGAACATCCAACAGTGTTAACAAAAATTCAAATTTAATCAATATATATTTCAAAATAATGAAAGAAATAACTTTCAATACAAATACAATAAATTCAATAAATATTATAAATAATAAGTTCACTATAGATAATAGAGGAATATTAAATTAGAAGATAGCAATCTAAAGGCATTAGTAGTAAGATTAGCACCATTACAAAAAGGAGAATGGAATAGTGCGACAGAATATACTAATCTTGATATTATTCAGTATAACAACAAGTTGTGTATGGCTGAAGTGTCTTCACAGAATCAACTTAGATAAAGTTTAAGACTTTTATTGGATATTATTGATAGAAACTTTGGTTGAGAGACATAAAGTAGAGAATGATTGAAAGGTTTAGTACCCCATCATCATTGGGTTAATCAGAATAAACTTATTAAAGACAAAGAGACTTGAGATTATGAAATGAAATTAAGAAGACAGAGTAAGGAGAGAGGGATAGATACAAATAATGAAAAATGTAATTGTGTTTTAGAGATTCAGATGAAGGATA
>JAEEGK010030705.1_pt1 | contig 10636 bp, 10 predicted proteins | sample 8958771 | NCBI WGS metagenome assembly JAEEGK01 (sample SAMN16246547, study PRJNA631951) | gut metagenome | biome: gut microbiome; feature: rumen; material: SC-attached | host: Bos | place: Iran: Karaj | collected 2018-10 | reverse complement strand
ACAGTAAAGCGCTAAACTTTAAACCTGTTCAACTTTAAACTATCTTTACTCAACATTCTCAACAGCGAAGCGCTAAACTTTTAAACTTTTAAACATTGAAAACAACAACAATCCACGGAGCGCAAGGCGATTCGCAAATACTTGTAGGCGAGAGTTTTAAGAACTTCCGCAAGTATCTGCCAACGCAACAGGTTGTGGTGATTACCGACCCCAACGTGAACGCCATATACGGCAAGTATTTTGCTGATTATCCGATAATTGAGATTGGATTGGGCGAGAAATCGAAGACGCTCGACACGGTTTCGGCGGCGATAGGGCGGATGCTAGAGTTGAAAATCGACCGCAAGGGCTTTGTGCTGGCGGTCGGAGGCGGCATTGTGACTGATGTTGCGGGCTTTGTGGCGTCCATTTACCAACGCGGAATCGGGTTCGGCTTTGTGTCGGGCACGCTGCTCTCGCAGGTCGATGCAAGCGTGGGCGGAAAGAACGGTGTTAACTATCTGGGATTCAAGAATATGGTTGGCACGTTCAATCAGCCGAAATTCGTCATTTGCGACCCGCAGATGCTCACCACTCTGCCCGCCGACCAACTCGACAGCGGCTTTGCCGAAATTGTGAAGCACACGCTCATTGCCGACCGCCAAATGTTTGAGTATCTGGAAGAAAACGCCGAAAAGGCTTTGAATCTCGATATGGATGTGATTGAGACGCTGCTCGATAATTCGGTCAACATTAAGTCGGGCGTTGTGAACCGCGACGAGAAGGAGAGCGGCGAGCGCCGCAAACTCAATCTTGGCCACACCTACGGCCACGCCGCCGAAAAGGTGCTTCAGGTGAGCCACGGATTTGCCGTCAGCCTTGGATTGGTGGTGGCTGCGCGGCTCTCGGTCAAGCGCGGGCTGCTCACTCAGGCCGATGCCGACCGCATTGTGGCGCTGCTCAAGCGGCTCAACCTGCCAACCGTCATAACAGGCAATAAACAAGCAATTTACGACGCTCTCGAACTCGACAAGAAGCGCGAAGGCTCGCAAATCAACTTTGTGCTGATGCGCGGCATTGGCGATGTGGTGATTGAGAAAATTGATATTAACGAACTGAAACAGATAGAGTTATGACAGCATTATGCCGCTCGGTGGCGATAAAAGGCTACGATGCCGTTAGCCGCCTGGTTCAGGGGGCCGAGATGGTCGAAATCCGCCTTGAGGAATCGGGCCTGACAATCGACGAGACTCGCCAACTGTTTGGCACTCACCCAAATATGCTTGCCACGTGCCGCCCCGTCGGACTGTCGCAAGCCGAGCAGACAGCCTATTTGCTGGCCGCCATTGAGGGTGGCGCCGCGTGGGTTGATGTTGAGGTTGAGGCCGACGACGACTACCGCCGCAACATTATCGACATTGCCCGCAAGCACAACTGCAAGGTGATTGTGTCGTACCACAACTACGATGAGACACCGCAATTTCTTGAACTTCAGCAGATTGCCGACCTTGCACACTCAATGGGCGCCGATGTGGTGAAGTTGGCCTGTATGTGCCACTCAAAAACCGATGTTATGAATCTGCTTAATCTGTATAATGCCGATTATCAGATACTTGCAATCGGGATGGGGCGCGTGGGCGCACTGACTCGCGTTGCGGCAATCACAATGGGCGCGCCCTTCACTTTTGTCGCCACTGCCGATGGCGGCGCAACCGCACCTGGCCAAATCGACGAGGCTATAATGCTAAAAATGAAACAATTGCTTACTGAAAACAAATGAACCTGACAATAAAGCCAACGAGTGTTTCGGGAACGGTTACGGCGCCGCCGTCGAAAAGTTATATGCAGAGGGCGATAGCGCTTGCCGTTTTGTCGCATAACCCGACCATTATCAGCAATTTATCGGACTGCAACGATTGCCGCGCGGCTATTGGCGTTGCGCGCAATCTTGGTTGCGCCGTTGAGAAAACAGCCGATGAGTTGCGGATTGTTCCGCCTGCTAACGGATTGTCGGGCAGCCATTTGCATTGCGGCGAGTCGGGCTTGGCGCTGCGAATGTTCACGCCCGTCGCGTCGCTTTTGGGCAGCCGCGTCGAACTGACGGGCGAGGGCTCGCTCACGCAGCGGCCTGTTGGTTTTATGGAGGACACTCTGCGTCAGTTAGGCGTTGATGTTCAGACAAATAGCGGACTTTTGCCAATCGCAGTCAAAGGCCCGATGCAAGGCGGAAAAGCCACAGTTGACGGCTCGGTTAGTTCGCAGTTTCTGACGGGTTTGCTAATTGCGCTTCCCACACTTAAAAATGATACCGTGCTGACAGTCAACAATTTGACGAGCCGCCCATACATTGATATGACGCTGCAGATTATGCGCGATTTTGGTGTTTCGGTTGAAAATACTAATTATGAGCAGTTTACCATAAAAGGCGGGCAGCAGTACGCCAATGCAAAATACCGCGTTGAGGGCGATTGGAGTGGAGCAGCGGCGTTTATTGTTGGCGCGGCCATTGCTGGAACGCTGAAAATCAATGGTTTGAATCCGCAATCGGCTCAAGCCGACCGCGCCATTATTGACGTGTTGCGGCTCACAGGCACAAAATTCGCTTTTGATGCTGATAATTGCTTGATTGTCAGCAAAAACGACAATCTGCAACCATTCAACTTCGATGCCACAAACTGCCCCGATTTGTTCCCCGTTTTGGCGGCTTTGGCGGCCAATTGCAAGGGCACGTCGGCCATTGCGGGCGTTTACCGTCTCACTCACAAGGAGAGCAACCGCGCCGAGGCAATCAGGCGCGAACTTGGCAAACTCGGCGTCAGCGTTGAGTTTGAAGGCGATAAGATGATTGTGACTGGCGGCCCGATTAGTGGTGGCGAGGCTTCGGCCTGCAACGACCACCGAATGGCTATGTCGCTGGCACTCTGCGCATTAAATGCGTCGGGTGCGGTAACAATCGAAGGTACGGAGTGCGTCGGCAAGTCGTATCCCGAGTTTTTCGATGATTTTGAAACAGTTACAAGAAATGTATAGTCTCGATTACAAGGTTACAGTCTCGATGTGCGATGCCGACGGTCGTTTAAAACTGTTTTCGGCTTTGCAGATGATGCAGGATTGCTCGGAACTCTGGAAAACGTCGGAACCTGAATACGACCGTTTTTTTACCGAAAATGGAATGACGCAGTTGCTGGCGTCGCGTCAGGTTGAAGTGGTTCGCGTGCCGAAATATAAAGAGAATCTGACAGTTACAACTTCAGTTTTCGAAGTGAGCCCGATGTTCGGCTTTCGCAATACTTTTATCTATGATGCTGAAGGTCAGCCGTGTTACAAGAGTTGGAGTATGGGAGCGTTTGTCAAACTCGATTCGGGCAAACTCAACAAAATCAGCGACGAACTTGTGGCCAAATTCCACCGCGAGCCCAAACTCGATATGGACTACCGCGACCGCCGTATCGTCTTGCCGAAGATAAATGCTGAATATTCAACGCTTTACAAGGTTGTTAGAAACGATATCGACTATAATCGGCATATGAACAACGCCAATTATGTCAGGTTGGCGCTCGAACTTTTGCCCGACGGATTCGAGCCGTGCAATATGCGTGTTGAGTTCAAAAAGCCCGCAAAACTCGCCGATGAGTTGATTTTAGATGTTTTTAACGCCGATGATGCTATATTTGTGGTTGAACGTTTGGGCGACCAAGTGAGCACGATTATTGAATTTATGAAAGGGTAGGGCACGATTTGTCGTGTCAGATAATTAACAATGAATAATTAACAATGAAAGGTAAAAGAAGTTGAGAAGGTTTAGAAAGTTTAGTTATCTAAACAGCAAAGCGCTCAACCTTCTAAACTCTAAACCCTAACCTTCTAAACCTTTAAAACACAATATTATGAATACGTTTGGAACAATCTTCAGAGTGAGCATATTTGGCGAGTCGCACGGTGCGCAAGTTGGCGTTGTGATTGACGGCTGCCCCGCAGGTATCGCGCTGACCGACAGCGATTTCACTGCCGACCTGCAACGGCGCAAGAGTGGCGGAAAAGGCACCACCACACGTATTGAGGCCGATGAGCCTGAAATTGTTTCGGGCGTGTTCAACGGCCATACCACAGGCACGCCAATAACCATTCTGTTCAAAAACTCTAACACCCACTCGTCAGACTATTCGAACCTTGTGGCGCAGCCCCGTCCAGGTCACGCTGACTTCACAGGCCGCTGCAAGTACAATGGTTTCAACGATTACCGTGGCGGCGGGCATTTCTCGGCGCGCAACACGGTGGCAATTGTGGCTGCGGGTGTTGTGGCAAAGAAGGTTCTCGACGGCGTCAGCATCAAATCGACGATTGTTGAAGTTGGCGGTCAAGCCGATATTGAGGCCACAGTGGCCAAGGCTATGGCGCAGAACGATTCGGTTGGCGGGCTTGTCGATTGCCGCGTGACGGGGCTTCCCGTCGGGTGGGGTGAGCCGTTCTGGGATTCGGTTGAGTCGCTAATCAGCCACGCGGTGTTTGCCATTCCCGCAGTTAAGGGCATTGAGTTCGGTAGCGGATTCGCAGCAGCGCAAATGTTTGGCTCACAGCATAATGACGCCATAATTGACGAGCGCGGCACCACAGCCACCAACAACGCTGGCGGCATAAACGGCGGAATCACCAACGGCAACGAACTCTATTTCCGTCTTGCGGTGAAGCCCACGGCAAGTATCGCCCGCGAGCAGATGACCTACAATTTCGAGACTCACAAGGTTGAACCACTGATAGTTAAAGGCCGCCACGACGCTTGTATCGCCCTGCGCGTTCCGCCCATTGTCGAAGCAATGACGGCCATTGTGCTGGCCGATTTGAAGTTGCGGGCCAAATAAATCAGCATCGGGCTGCGTTCTGGGCATCGTTAACAGTTTATCGTCAATAGTAATTGTTATCGTTGTCTTCATCGTCAAATAAAAACGCTACTTTTGGCGCTATGAATCGAATAGCAAAATTGTTTTTTGGGGTAGTGGCGTTGGCTGTCGCGTTTGCGGCGTGCAACAACGAGCCGCCCGAGTGCGCTTCCGACCCTTTCTCGCCGCTGCGGTGCCAGCTGACTCAGCTGTCGGGCAAGAAAATTGACACGGTCATCATCGCAAAAGTCAGCATCGATAGCGTTATCACCGTCGATAGTTTCCTTTGCAGGAAAAAACAATTGCCAAACGTGGTGGCTGTGCCGCTCGAATTCAACGGCGACACCACTTTCGTACAGTTCACCATCATCGGCAAGACGAAGACCGTGTTGGATGTCTACAGCACCATCCTCTGCGTGACATCGACCCCCGAGTTGAATATTGTTAATCTCGATTGCGGCCCGGTTTACAATTATCACGATTTGGACTTCAGTTTCAAGTCCGTGTCCGAGATTAATTTTGAGCTGGCTCTTAATGATTCGGTAGTGTCGGTTGACACCATAAATTACAGAATGTCAATCGATTCGCTGCAAATTTTCACTTACGACGTTGACCAGGACTATGAAGTGCACGCCAAGATATTTTTTTAGCCTTTTGGCCGTATGCGCATCGGCGGCAAGCCTGGCCCAGGAGCCGGTTTACGAGGCAATGCCGCGCCGTCAGGTGTTTGTGCGTGTGGGTTACGATTTGTCGCGGCTGGCCTTGCCACACGTGCGCAACAACGGCTCGCGCGGGTTCGAGTTGTCGGTTGACGGCGAGCTGGCCTACAATTTCTTCCCGACAGTCGAGGTTGGACAGCAATCGCTAAAGCGAAGTTCCGACAGTCTGCGGTACTCAATGTCTGGCGATTATTTCCGTGTTGGACTCGACTATAATGTCATCAAATACAAGCATCGGCTCGACCGCGATATTTTCTTTCTGGGCGTGCGCTTGGGCGCGACACGATTCTCGCACGAGGCGCCTTTAGCTGTGGTGAGCGGTGTTTTGGGTACCGACGAGTGCAACATTCCGAAGGCAAACTTGAAAGCCACGTGGGGTGAGGCCGTGGTGGGACTGAAAGGCGAGCTGTTCAGGAATTTTTATATGGGCATTACGGTGCGCGCGAAAATGATGTTCTCGCACACTTCTTATAATACTATGACGCCGTACATTATCCCCGGATTTGGCAAAGGGTTCTACCGTTTCAACGCCGGACTGAGCTATTCAATCCTCTATGCCATACCAATTCGTGGCGCCGGCTCTGACGGATTCCCGCCTGCCGAATAGTTTCGGTTGCGCTTCCGTTTGCCGGATTATAAAGCATCGGTTTTATGACACAAAAAAAGCCGTCTCCTTGCGGAAACGGCCTTGTAGTTTTGATGCGTTAAATCTTAGAATTTGAGTGAAATACCAGCGTTGAAGTAGGTGAGGTGAGGACCGGCAATAAATTCTGATGTGATGGCTAAATTGTCAGATACGAAGAAACGGATACCTGCAACACCCGCACCGCTGAAGATAAACTCGTGGTCGTCTTCGTGGTCAACCGTGATGCCACTTTCATATTTGTATTTCCAATTGTGGAAAATCGGGCCGGTCATAGCGCCAGCGTGAACTTCGAATTTGTCTGTGATATTCAAACCGTAAGTTGCGCGTGCCATTAATGCAAAGTTCGTGTAGCGGCATTCCCAGTATTTTGTGCCAGCGTATTTGTATTCGTCTTTTGATGTGTTTGTTCCAATAAATCCACCAATAGTGAAATGTCCTTTCCACCAAGAGTTTACAAGAACGTAGTCGCCAGATACACTTGCGCCAATACCGCCAGAATATTCAGAAAACAATCCACCTTGAATGTTCAAAGTGAAATCACCTTCGTGGTTCGGAGCCTCAATGGCCGAGGCATTTTGTGCTCCAAAGCACAACATTGCAGCCGCAGCTGCTACTAATAAACCTTTTACTTTCATAATTTTAATTAATTTAATGAAACATTCTTTTGCTTGCGGCTTTTGCCGTTTGCAAATACAAATGTAAGATTATTTATTGATTGTGTTCACGCAATCTTATCATCTTGTGCCGTGAACGGGAACCCCAGATTTTCAGCGGATAAAATGAACGACGTAAATTATTGATAATTAAAGATGTTAATTGTTGATGCCAACTACTTGAACGTTATCTTCTGCAAATCGCGTTTTTCAACCTTCTTTTCCAAATCTCTGACATTCAGTTGAATGGGTTCGGTAATGAATTCGGGAACGTTGAATGAATAGAACATCTCGTCGAAGTCGGCGGGCGAACGAAGCGGCAGACGGAAAGCCTTTGTTGCATTGCCGCAGGTGTCGATGTGCGCAATAAACGGCTGCGTGAACAACCCGTTCTCGCGGCGGCTCGAAACCACCATCCAGCGTCCGCTCGACGACCAGCTGTGATAACTGTCAACATCGCCGCTGTTCAGGTTGTCGATGCGGTGGGTTGTGCCATCTGAAAGATTGAGCAGCCAAACATCCGACTCAGGATGCCAGATTGAGAATTGTCCGTAATCGGAAAGTGTGTAAGCCACAAAACGGCCATCGGGCGACGGTCGCGGAAACGAAACGCTTTTGCCTATGGATGAGGCGTTTACAAGAGTGTCTGTTTGATTGCTAAACGTACCAGATTCGCTATCGAAGGCAATGCGGCAAAGGTTGTAACGCACGCTTTGTGGCGCAGTGTCCATATCAACAGCCCTTGCACTGCAGAAATAGAGCCATTTGCCGTCGGGCGAAAAATAGGGGGACGTCTCAAAATTATCCTTCGACATTAAATTTGGCGAACTTGAGAGCGTATTTGTTTTTGTATCAAGCACAACCACATCCGACCAGCGGTCGATTACTTCGATGCGTTTGGGATTGGCAGAGTGGAAAATCTGTCGGGTTTCGTTCACCGAATAGGCAATATGGCGGCCGCCGGGGTGCCACGACGGATAAACGCAGTTGCCGCGCGTGCTGTCGGTTCGGGTGTTATAAACCTGCAACCGATTGTCTGTCAGAATCATTGTGCAGCCGTGCGTTCCGCGGACGTGCAGGCTCATTTTGTCGGTTTTCCATTGGCAAAACGAGTGGCAGTTGACGCAGTTGTTCTGCAGCAGATTGTTCTCAACAATCGCGCGTTGGTCGAAGTTTGAGAGATTGCGCTCATAGATGCCCATACTCGAAAACGTTTCGTAACCTGGCGCTATCAGTCTGTAAACCAATCCGTAATCAATACTGTCGGGGCTGACAAAAATCTCAAAAGGTTTGTATTGCGTCCATCGTCCGTTTTCTTTTATTGTAACCTTGTAAATAATTGATTTACCGATATTTTCGGCAAGCAGACGATGCCATTCGGCGATGCTGAAACTTGTGGCTTGCGCCGATTGCGAGTGAAGAACCACTTTTCCATCTGACGAACAGACAGTTACATCAATTTTCTCAGCCTTGTTGATGGCCATAATGTTGAGCGGGGCAATGTTTACAGGTACTGTCACCGACTCATAATCAGGTGTTACGGGCGGCAGGGTATCGGTTGTTGCCGACACGTCAACTCGCTCGGTGCACGCTGTGCAAAGCGTTGATAATAAAATGATTATAATATAATTTTTCATCGCCGTCATTCGTTAAACAGATAAAACCAATAGGTGTCGCCAAAACGCGTTGCCAGACGCGAATCGTGATGGTTGGTGTTGTAAATCTTCCCGAACTCGTAGAATTGGTCGAGCATCAGTCGGTCGGCTGTGCCGAAATCCTTCACCGCTTCGGGGTTCGTCATCCGCAGATGGAAAATGGCCGCTTCGCGGAACGCCCGCGGATACGCTATGCCATAAAAGCGCCCGCCATAGTCAGCATACTGCATAAAGTGCTCTATATCTTTGTTTAACAGATAAAAAGCCATCAGATATTCGAAGGCCTGCCGATTATTCTGATTTGTCGAAAAATTATCAATCAGCATTGCATCTTTCTCTTTTTCAGCGTAAAAATAGTCATTGTCATTCTGAAAACTTCTCAGCCGCGCCCATTCAGGATTTTCATCGGTGCGATTGCTGTCGATGGCACGGCGGCATTTTTGCGACCATTTTGCGTAAAATGCTGTATTTTCAAGCATTGCAAGGTATTTGCGAGCCAACGGATAGTTCTTTTTAATGATGTTTGTCTCGGCAAGCCGCTTGACCGCTCTGACGCTTTCCTGATAATCGGGATTTGCTTTGGCGGCTTCAAATGCGAACCGCTCAGCAAAATTGATGCCCCCCAAATGGTAATAAATCTCACTCAAAGCCATTGACACATCGCTATCTGTCTCAAAATCAGGAATCAGCCCCAACGCACCAATCTGCTTGAAAGAGAACATTTTATCACCAAGACGATTTGTTTTGGCCAAAGCCAGATTAAGATATGAAGTCGTTATAGCATCGGTTTGGTGCTTATTATCAGCAAGTTCCACCGCTTTCTTCCAATTCTGCGTCCGCACATTATACTCAATGGCGCATTTGCGATTGGTATTGAAATCGACATTGCTAGCAAAAACTGCTATTACTACAAAAACTGCTAATATCCAGATAATTGCAGACGAAACAGAAAAACGGCGCGAAGGCTTGTCAAATTTTTGTAAAAAACTGCTATACAATATTTTATTAATTATAGGCAGAAAGGCCAAAAGACCGCCGATGGCGATAGGCAGCGTTGGCAGAAAAATCACATATCGCGAATAATCGGCCCCCAAGAAGGCGCGCGTTGCATTTAGTTGAACACCAAATAGTTGACGCGCAACAAATGGTGACGCCACAACAATCAGTAATGAGATTAAAGTACTGATCAACAGTGATTTATCTTTTTGAGTCATAAAGAAATCGCAAAGCACATATCCAACAACAAATGCCGCAGGAATTCCGCCTGCAATCCAATATGTGGCAAAAACGATTATCGGAAGCAGTGCTGCAACCAACTTGTCGCTTTTTATCGAGTTGATTGATAATAGAATAAGACATCCAATTGAAATGCATGCCAATCCGTTGAGCAGCATTTGCCTGTCGAGCATAATGCAAGCCGACAACAAGGCCACCAGAAAGGCCATCGGATAACCGTATCTGCTTGATTTTGAGAGTGCGGCAATACACGCAAAAATACCTGTAGCCAGTATCGATATAAAAATCGCACCAATCTGTGGGGCGATGAAAAATTGCGTCAGGTAGCGTCCTGCATACATTGCCAATCCACCAGGACGGGTAAATAAGTGAGTAAAATAGCTGATTGTAGCCTGAAAGAGTTGATACTGCTCGCCGTACTGCAACGTCGCGCCATAAGCGAAAGCGTAAAAGGCGTACACGGCAAGCGCCACAGCAACGTAAGGAATCGATTTATATAATTTACTCATTGACAATCGGTTTCGCTATGCATTAAATTCAAATCGCACAGCAAAGCAAGATAACATTTATTCTGTAATTGGCTTGTAATTTGAGTTTTTCCACAAAAAAAATCCAGCAACCCCGAATTTCGGAATTGCCGGAATCATATATAAAATTCAGATTGACAGCCGGTTAATTATGCGGCAATCTTCTTTTTCTTCTTTCCCGTCAGCAGGCTAACCACCACAATGGTGATGCACGATAGCGGGAAGGCGAACATAATCGGGTCGATGAACTTCATCATTCCGTCGGTGATGAGCACGTCGGTGCCGAACAGAGCCTTGCAGACGCCCAGCGCCGTGGCTTCTTTGGCGTGGATGAACAGCAGCAG
>JAEEGK010030701.1_pt1 | contig 10637 bp, 16 predicted proteins | sample 8958771 | NCBI WGS metagenome assembly JAEEGK01 (sample SAMN16246547, study PRJNA631951) | gut metagenome | biome: gut microbiome; feature: rumen; material: SC-attached | host: Bos | place: Iran: Karaj | collected 2018-10 | reverse complement strand
CGCGCCGACCCGGCCCAGGTCGACGCGCTCAAAAAAATAAGCCCTTGCGGGCTTTGTGGGTTAGGCGATTACCCAACCGCCTCGCTCGAAGGCTTCGAGCGCTTCTTTCTCGGTGTTGTAGAACCGAGAGAACTTGACGCAGGTGGTGCTGACCCAGCTGATGCGGACGCAGTTGTCGAACCGCTCGATTTTGAATTCGTATGCTTTCATTTTGGTGTTTCCTTTCTTTCTCTTTTCTTGACTTAAGTATAACACGGAAGTCCGGACTTGTCAAGCGTTTTTTTTATTTTTTTTATCTCGACAGAATCAAATAGATGATGACGAGAACGATGATCAGAGCCAGCGAAATCCACAGCGGGGAGAGAACCCAGAGCCAAGACCAAGTGATGACTCCGCAAAGCTTTAAGACGATGAAAGCGATTGTGAGCAGTCCAGTGAATCCGATTCCGCTTTTGCTTGTGTTGTTGTTTCTGTTTTCCATTGTTGTATCTCCTTTTCTGTTTTCTGGATTAAGTATAACATGTTTTACCCGGCTTGTCAAGTACTTTTTTAAAATTTTTTTAGCACCACACCAAACCCAGATCACGCCACCGCAGGACGCTCTGCTGATTGCAGGCTCTGCCGACTTGGAGTGCTTCGCGCTTCGTGCTGACTCTGTGGCTCTTGTCTACATAGTAGACACCGCCACTAAACCACACGCCGCAGTTTCCGCCATAGGCTTTAACCGCTTTAATTGCTTCGCTGGCGTCCGTTGTTTCGATGCCCTCTGTGGCTACCTGCCAGCCTGTTTTATACTGGATTTTGTTGCCTTTTTTGAGAGTGATGCCATCGTTTTCGGTGAGCTTGCGGATAGTGCGGATGTTAATCATTTTGGTGCCTTCCTTTCTCTTTCTGATGCAAGTATAGCATTTCCGGGAAAGTTTGTCAAGCGTTTTTTTCAAAATTTTTCAAAAATTTTTTCACCAAGAGTCGATGTAAGCCAAAAACCGGCCGCTGCGCCCAACAGCGGCCGGCCCACAAAAAAGAAGAGCGGTCAGGCCGTTCTCTCGACCTTGACCGCCCAGCCCTGACCTAGAGCCCAATCCCTGAGCCGAAGGGTTGTCGCCTCGCTGAGGCAGGAGCCGTAGGCTTTCCAGCCTTCGCCATTTTTGTCGATGTAGAGTCTGTAGTACATTTTGTTTCCTCTCTTTCCTCTTTCTGACCTCAGTATAGCACAGGCTTTCCGGTTTGTCAAGCGTTTTTTCAAAAATTTTTAAAATTTTTTTTGAGGGCTTAAACTTCGGTAGCCCACCGAAGCTCAAGCTTGCCGTTCTCCAGTTCCCTGGTGTAGAACCGGCGGTCATCGTTCGCTCTCCGGCCCGTCTTGCCGACCAGCTCAGCAAGCTTCTTGGTGGCATTCGCGATTTTCCATTCGGCGCTCGCGATTCTCTCTTCTTTGGTGAACACGGTCTTGGTGCAGGTGATTTCGATTGTTCCGGTGTATTCAGTGTAGGTGGTCTTCGTCATGGCTTCTTGCCTTCCTTTCTTCTCTCTTTCTGACGTAAGTATAACATGACCGGTTCAACTTGTCAAGCGTTTTTTTGAACTTTTTTAAAAAAATTTTACCGCCTTGCGGCGGCTTTATTAGAAGTCTATTGGTCTGTTGCTCCAGTTTTCTTTCTTAAGCAGAACGGTTGTTCGATTGATGTTCAGATACCACGCGGCTGTTTTAAGGTTGGCATCAGACAGGTCAGTTTCGCACAGAGCTTTAAAGCCTTCAGTGATTTTAGTATCTTTGCCGTAAATAGCTTCGCACATTTCGATGAGTTCTTTCCGAGTCTTGGTCATTGTCTTGAGTTCCTTTCTTTTCTCTTTCTGACTGTAGTATAACACACTCCCCCGGACTTGTCAACACTTTTTTGCAAAAAAGTTTACTTTTTTTTGGGAAAATTTTGTGCTTCATCGATTCAATGCGTTTTTTTCGCAAAATCTCGGAGAGTACCCACAAACTAAAATGCGGCGCGTGCCGCCCCAGCACGCGCCGACCGAAAAATTTTTTTCAAATTTTTTGGTTTTTGCGATGGGAAGCAAAATTTTGCAAAAATAAAAAAAGGCTTTTCAGCCTCTTTTTATTTGCCCATGACCCGAGCGATGAGGGCGATGTAACCTTCGTTTTCCTCGCCGCGGATGATGGTCCAACCGAGCCGAACGGCTTTTCTGTACTCGGCGCCGAAGGTGGTGTCGTTGGTGTTGATGACTTCCTTGAGTTCGCCTTTCTTGTTGATGAGCAGGTAGTTGGTGAAGTTCGTCATTTCTTTGGTCTCCCTTTCTTTTCTCTTTCTGAATACAGTATAGCACGACCCGGTCTTTTTGTCAAGCGTTTTTTCAAAAAAATTTAAAAAATTTTTCGGCAAAATAAGAGCTTGTCACCTCTTCGTGACAAGCTCAACCTCTTCTATTTCATCATCACCGATGATGCTGTCTGTGGTGTTGTTGAACATCAGCATTCGCACCTCGTCGCCTACTCTGTACCCCTCTCCTGTGAACGTCCAGAAGTAGCCCGCTTTGTCCTTAACTCTAACGACATTATTTTCCACCTTGATGACCTCGGCTTCTCTGTGGTAGTGGCATTCGTACCAGCCCACGCGACCGACCACAAGCAAGAACGCAATAAGCGCAAGCGTGGCAATCACTACATTGATGATGCCTTGCAGTCTTCTCTCTCTTCTTCTCTGTAACTCTCTTCTTGTCATTGTTGTGTGTGTCCTCTCTCTCTTTGTCTCTCTGTGTGTCTATTGTATCACTCTTTGTGCATCTTGTCAAGTGTTTGTTTGCTCTGTTGTTGTGCTCTTTGTGTGTCTCTCTGTCTGTGCGCTTTGTGCATGCATGCGCTTGTGCCCTACCACGCAAGCGCCTTCCTTGTGTCCTGCTTGTGCACTTGTCTGTTGTAGTCCTTTGCGCTCTTGAAGGTCTTTGTGGCTGTGCTGATGAGTGCTGTGCCTCTCTGTGCCTTGTTGCGCTCCGCAAGAGCCTTCTTGCTCATGCTCTTCTGCTCGTAGGCTTTTGCCTCTTTCTCTAACTTACTGACCTTTTTGCTCATCGTGTGTGCCTCTCTTTCTCTCTTGTGCCTTTAGTGTATCACACTTTGCGCGTTCTGTCAAGCGTTTTTTCGCCGGTTTTGTGTGTTATTTTTTTAACAATCTGCCTACCTTGTTGTGTGTGCTGTGCTACTGTGTGTGTCTCCTGTGCGTGCGTGCCCCTGCGCGCACGCGTGGCAGGAGGTTCTTGCTGTGTGCTGTGGTGGTCTACTGCTGATAGACCTGGCACCCCTGCGTGGTGTACTGTGTAGTGTGTCCTTGTTGTGTGTGTTAGCTGTTCATTGTGTGTTGTTGTTGTGTTGTGTGTGTTCTTTGTTGCTTGTGCTTGTTGTGTGTGTCTGTGCTTCTCTCTGTCTGTGCTGTTGTGTCTCTCTCTGTGTGTGCCTCGTTGGCTGTGCGCCTGTGCTGTGTAGGTGTGTGCGCTCGCTGCCTCTGTGTGCTGTGTGTGTGCGAACATACGTTCGGTAGATCGGCCTCGCGCACGTCCCTTGCTTACTGTGTGCTGTTGGTGTTTCTGCAAAATAGCATTGTCCATCGATGTAGTGCGTTTTTTTGCTGTTCTGCTGGTGCTGCAGTTCTGGGAAACAGCGTGCGCTTGCCTGTGCTGTGCTTGCCCTCGCGATTTTTTCTAAAGGTCTGTACTGTGGCAAATCAGGCGCGCTGCGACCCACACCGCGCCTGCGCAAGCACTATCTTTTCTAGCTGCTCTGCTGGACAACCCTTCAACGTACTACACACACATGCATTACTGTAAATAATACATGTGTGTGTTTTACTTGACCAACTTATCACGTTTGTTTGCTCATCGTTGTTGTTGTCTTTGCGCGTTGTTTGCCGCGCTGTTAGAGGCTGTTTGTTGGGGCGTAGTGCAGGAGGCGCCAGTAGACCTCCAGCATTGTGTCACGTTAGACCGGGGGGTACTTTTCGGGAAAAAATTTTTTTTGAAGAGGCAAATTGATTTTGCCTGGCCACAACTCTCTCCAAACCAATTCCCCATTTCGAATTACGAATTTACCACTCCAACGATATCGTTTTGAGCAACAGTTGAACCATTAACTACATACATAATAATTGGTACTTTCATATTACTAGAATCAAAATATACATTTATATCTGTAATTATACCAGTTTTTTCTTCTGTTCTAATAATACGTGTTGCTCCTCTGCCATTACATTTGGGACAAGGAAGAATTGTATGATCAGCACCTTGTATTTCTGTTCGTCCATTACAAAAACTACAAGTTTCATACATGTCTAATGTATTAATTATATAATATTTTACATTGTCTCCAATATTATATTTTACATCTATATTCATATTACAGCTCCAAACTTATCTGCCCTTCAATCTGTGCAGAGTAAATCTTATTATTCAACACTTTAGGGATTTCACAGCCTAGTTCTTTTAATACATCACAAGCCACTTGATACTTTGGATCAATACCATTATCCTTATACATAAGCACATAATTGCGCCCAGGCATATCAAGTGTACTAAAATTTAACTCATCTCCCGCACTGAAGCCGTACCGGCTTCTCAATCCAGAAGGAATAGAAACTCTTCCCAACGAATCAACTTTGCGCGAGACATTTTCATCACAAATATTATAATCCATTAACCTTGCGGCTCCTCTGTTTTCGCATCATCAATCGGTTGACCGGCCGCCGCATCTTCCTTCTTCGTCTCTACAGGCTCTACTGGTACACAGAAAATATGCCACACATATCCTTCTTCATCCTTCACAGTGCCGATATAGGCACTATTCTTAATAACCTGCTCATCACCACCGGTTAATTCCCAACCAGTACCAACCTGATAAAAATCAAGTGCGCGGACCTCTTTTACCGCATCATCCAACATAACCCATACTACTGGTTTACCATACTGTAACTTCGTATTTAACACCTGACGAATGTGACCTTCACAATGTCCAGGAACATCATATTTCCAGATCTTTACCATCTACATTCTCCTTATTTTTTATTGCGGCCAGCCAAACCTCATGCATCCTTGAGGCTTGCTCATCCGCTCGTGCAGCTGCTTTGCAGCAAGCAAAAAGCAATAGGGCTATAAAAATAAAACCACCAACTATTAATAAAATATTCCATATACTCATAGCTCTATCCTTTTATCCTTTCTATAAATATTATAACATAAAATTTTTTAACTGTCAATTTTCTGTAAAAAAGTTTTGGCCAATTGTGACTTGACGATTGGAAAAATTTTTAGTATAATGTAATTAATGGAGGTGTAAAGATGACCAAATTAGATTACACATTAGAATCTCCAGAAGAACGTTTAGCCTTGGTTAACAAGATTTTAGAGGAAACTCCGGACCCATCTCCGGCATATCTTGAAATCTTAGGTGACTATTTGGTTCTTTGTATGGAGAAGCAAGAACGTAAAGAGCGTAAAATGCTTACAGAGAACCGTATGGCAACTATTAATAAACGAGAAACATCATTTGAAGGTCTCGTTTCCCAATTTGAGAATGGCGAAGATGGTATTTATAACTTAATTACTGAAAATAAAAATCAAATTTTCCAACCTAAAATATCAATTACTAAAAAAGATCTTGAAGAAATCCCCTTTTTAAAACAAATTAAAGAAGCTATTGAGCTTTGGGAAAAGAAGTTAAAGACAGCAACAGGACGCGATCGTTTTGTAATTAAAAAAGCAATTATTGATCTGCGTAAAGACCAGTATGTAGTAAAAGATGCATATCGTAAACCAATCGTGTTTACAAATGCTATGCATGGTAAGAGCTATATTCCATTAGATGAATATGTGACTTTTGACGAAAATGGATATTGTGTTCCACATGGTGTTTCATTTATTAATCCTACGGTTTGTTCTGCAATATTATGCAATTATTCTAAATTAAAAGAAAATGGATGGGGTAATTTTGAAGGTGACACCTGGTACATGATGGAAGCTTTTGATGATTTGTGCGCCCGGGCCCTAAAAGATTATCCACTCTATGAACAAATTGTTATTATGAAAATAGATGGCCGACAAAATATCGATATTTAGGCTGAATTAGAAGCACAATTTGGTATTAAACATAGTTTAGAATATATTTCAAGTCTTTGGCGCAAGAAAATTCCAAGTTTATTAGCATCCTAGGCCGAAGACGACTACCTTAATTGGTATTATTTAGAAAAAGAAAAAGGAAAATATAAAAGATGCAGTCGGTGCGGCGAGGTCAAACTGGCTCATAATAAATATTTTTCCAAAAATAAAACTTCAAAAGACGGATTTTATAGTATTTGTAAATGCTGTCGCAATAAGAAAAAGACTCCTTTGGACAAAATTGATAAAAAGAAATAAAATCACATTTATAAAACATAGAGGAGGATATTTTTATGGCAGCTAAAAATGATAAACTTTATTATTGTGAAAAATGTAACCGCACGATGGCTGAAGATTAGTTTTATACTTCAAATAATTTAGAAAAATATCCTAACGATGGTAAACTTCCTCAATGTAAAAAGTGCATTACAATGCATGTAAACAATTGGGACCCGGCTACATATTTGTGGATTTTACAAGAAGTAGACGTACCCTATATACCAGAAGAATGGAATAAGTTAATGGCTACTTATGCCAAAGATAAATCTAAAGTAACTGGTATGACCATTTTAGGTAGATATTTATCTAAAATGAAGTTGAAACAATATAGAGACTATCGCTGGAAAGACACAGAATTTTTACAAGAACTCGCAAATAAGAAAATTGAAGAAACAATGAAGCGACAGGGTTATGATATGGAGCAAATTACTACCGCTATTAATAAAGCTACCTTTACATTGCCTGATGAAATTGCTGAACCTGTTTATCAAAACGAAGAAGATGAACAAGAAGTTGAAGATTATTTTGCTCAACAAAGTGGCGCCGATGATGATGACCTTGGCGCAGAATTAACTGAGGAAGATAAGAAATATCTTCGTTTAAAATGGGGTAAGGCATATAAGCCAGAAGAGTGGATTGCACTTGAACAATTATATAATGATATGATGGAATCATATGATATTCAATCCGCTGGACATATTGACATTTTAAAGAAATGCTGCAAGACTTCTCTAAAAGCTGACCAGCTTTTAGACATCGGAGATGTCGAAGGCGCGCAGAAAATGGTTAAGATGTACGATTTGTTAATGAAATCTGGCAAATTCACAGCAGCTCAAAACAAAGGACAATCTGGAGAAGCTGTTGATTCACTTGCTGAATTGTTTGCTATGTGCGAAGAGGATGGGTTCATCCCTAGATATTATGTTGATGGTCCACAAGATAAGGTTGATAGAACATTACAAGATTTACAAATGTATACCAAAAATCTGGTTGAAGAAGAAACCAATTTGAGTAACTTGATCGAAAATGCGATGAGACAAATTGAAAAGGATAAAGAAAAAGAAGCTGAAACAGATGCGGATGCCGCAAATGATGATGATTTTCTTGAACAAGAACTTTTCGAAGAAGATAGTCCTATCACTGATCAAGATTTTGCTGCTTTTTCTGATTGGGAAGATGAAGAAGAAGAACAGGCGAGTGAGCTTTATAAAAAGTTAGAAAAGGGTGAGTTATAATGGCTCTTGCTGATCTACTTGATTTAAGCCAATCGCGCAGAAAAATTGGTATTTCTGAAGAGCGCATTGCTGCTATAAAACCAATAGTCAGATAGTATATTGCCTATTGGAGAGAATATCCAGATATGTTTGTAGATTTTTTACAAACAGGTAAAGATGGAACAATTCCTGATAATGGATTAAAGTTCTATTTTTATCAAAGGGTATTCTTACGTGCGGCGATGCGCTATAAATATGTATACATGGTCTTCCCACGTGCATACTCCAAATCTTTCTTATCAGTAATTGTTTTAATGTGCCGATGTATCTTATATCCAAGATGTAAATTATTCGTTACTTCTGGAGGTAAGGAACAGGCTGCTGGTATTGTAAAAGAAAAAGTAAATGAAATATGTACATTAGTTCCTGCGTTTGAAAGAGAACTGGACTTGCGGCCAGGCAAAACTCGGCAAAGCAAGGACTATTGCATCTTTGTGTTTAAGAATGGGTCATACTTTGACAACATCGCTGCGAGAGAAACATCTCGTGGTAAACGTCGTCATGGTGGACTCGTTGAGGAATGTGTTGGTGTTGATGGACAAATTCTTTCTGAAGTAATTATCCCAACAATGAATGTTTCTCGTTTGTGCATGGATGGTACTTCTCATCCAGAGGAGACTTTAAACAAGAGTCAAATCTTTGTTACTACTGCTGGATGGAAGGGTACTTTTGCATATGATAAATTAATAGTATTTCTTGTTCGTATGGTAACTGAACCAGATAAGGCTTTTATTATGGGAGGCACCTGGCGGATACCAGTCTTGGTTAAGTTGCTTGATAAAAATTTCTTATAGGATTTAAAAAATGATGGAACCTACAATGAAGCTTCGTTTAGTCGTGAATATGAAAGTAAATGGTCGGGAACTGTAGAAGATGCTTATTTTAATGGTGAGCAGTTTGATCGAAATCGCATACTTAAATAGCCAGAATATGAGCATTCTGGCCGATCAAGTGCGCGAAGCTACTATATCATCTCTGCGGATATTGGCCGAAAAGGCTGTGATTCCGTAGCTACAGTTTTTAAAGTAACACCACAACAGGTTGGCTCGGCTATTAAATCTTTGGTCAATATTGATACAAGGAATGATGAGCATTTTGAAAATCAAGCGATATGGCTGAAAAAACTTTATTATAAATATAAAGCGCGTCGCCTTGTAATCGACGGTAATGGTGTTGGCTTAGGTTTAATTGATTATATGATTAAGCCATAGGTTGATCCAGATACCGGGGATGATTATCCGGATTTTGGAGTTTATGGTGGTACTCAAGAAGATGCTGCGCAAGAATATAAGAAATATCGCACAAATTCAACTGAGCAAGATGCTATTTATATTATGAAAGCTAATGCGCCGATCAATACTGAGGCACACAGTAATGCGCTCGTACAATTGTCATCGGGACGTGTGAAAATGCTTCAAGATGAGCGTATCGCTAAATAGAAATTGTTAGGTACAAAAGTTGGCATGAATATGACCCCTGAACAAAGGGCAGATTATTTAAAACCATTTACCCTAACTTCCATATTAAAAGAAGAAATGATGAACCTTCGTGAAGAAAATGAAGGAGTAAACATTATTTTAAAACAAGCTAATAAAGGCATAAAGAAAGATAAATTCTCTGCTTTTGAGTATGGTTTATATTATATAAAAGAAGAAGAAGAAAGTAAGAAGAAAAAGAAACGCTTTAATGCAGCTGATTGGAAATTCTTTAATTAAGGAGGTATATTATGAGAGCATCAAGAGGAGAAATTAAAATTGAAGAAATTTTAAAAGAAGCTGGATTGATATTTAAAGAAGAATATATTTTCCCAGATTTAAAGAGTCCGAGAGGCGTGCCACTTCGCTTTGATTTTGTTGTATTTGATGATGATGGTAATATAGATTTTATTATTGAATATCAAGGAAAACAACATTATGAACCTTCTGCCAAATTTGGCGGAGCAAAAGGTTTTTATCAACAACAATATAATGATACACAAAAAAGACGATTCTGTGCATTACATGATTTTAAATTGATAGAAATTCCTTATACAGAAGAGAATGAAATTTCTTATGATTATATTATGCATAAAGCTGGATATTAAGGAGGTAATATAAATGTCAGAACGACAAGATCAAATCCGAGAAAAAGGATTTGATATGCTTAAAGCACCTACTTCCGCAGTTGATAGTTATGCTAAATTAAAAGTTGGTGGTCATTCTTATGGAGATGCGGTACTTGACTTGCGGTACTATGAAAAAATGGATAGACGGGACTATAGAAATAAAGGTTTCGTTATACAAGCTCTAATTAATAATGACATTCCAACTTTGCGTGAAATTTCTCGTTATTATTATAAAACTAATGGTATTTATTAGAAAATAGTTAATTATTTTGCAACAACTTATCGTTACGATTGGTACATGGTGCCAGAAATGATAAATGATAGTGTTAAAGAAGATAAAGTTATTGCAGACTTTACTAAAACATTAAATTATTTTGATGCGTCGCATATTAAAAAATTATGCGGCGAGTTTGCGTTAAATACTATTAGAGATGGCGTCTATTATGGATATGCTTATGAGGGAGAGACTGGTATTTTAGTTCAAGAGCTTCCTTGGAAATGGTGCCGTTCAAGGTACATGATTAAAGGTATGCCAGCTATTGAGTTTGATATGTCTTTTTTTGATACTAAATATCCTGATGTAGGATATCGTATGAAAGTATTAGATCTATTCCCACCAGAATTCAAAGAGGGATATATCTTATATAAAAAGAAGAAACTGCCTCCTGACGAATCTTATGTAAACGTAAAAGGAACTGATATTTATGGACATTGGTATCTTTTAGATCCTTCATGTGCATTTAAAATTTCCTTATATGGATTAAGTGGACTGCCATTATTTGTCAATGCTATCCCAGAGCTTATTGATTTGGATATGACTTAGGGAGTAG
>JAEEGK010030700.1_pt1 | contig 10637 bp, 10 predicted proteins | sample 8958771 | NCBI WGS metagenome assembly JAEEGK01 (sample SAMN16246547, study PRJNA631951) | gut metagenome | biome: gut microbiome; feature: rumen; material: SC-attached | host: Bos | place: Iran: Karaj | collected 2018-10 | reverse complement strand
GTTATCCGCCAGCGTAATACCCGGTCCGCGACTCGAACGCGGAGCTCATCCTTAGGAGGGACGCGTTTTATCCTGTTAAACTAACCAGGCATGCAACCTTCAGGCCTTGCGGTCTTTCAAGTTCGCGACAAATATAACTAAAAGCGCCCGTTTTGTCATCGGAGCGAAAGTCCGCCTAGTAAGCGTGGTCGCAGTCCACGTTCTCCTTGCCCTTGATACCGTTCGCGCATTCAATCAGGCCCTGGAGTTCGCCGTTACGGAACGTGCCCCAGCTCTTCTTGTCCTGCTTCTCAGTCAAGCAGACCTTGTTTGTAGTCGTAGAATCCAAACCTTCCTGACCGTTCACCGGAATCCAGTCGTAGCAGGTTTCCTTTACCGTGAACGTCATGTACTTGCCGTCGAGCTTGCCGTCGCGGTAGTTACCGAAGGAATACCCGAGGTCGTTCGGGCCATTGAGTTTGCCCTTCTTGTAGTCAATCGTGACCTTGTCCTTCGGCTTGTTCTTCTCGCGCTCTTCCTTCATCTTCTGGAAAGCTTCCAGGGCCTCTTCCTTGTCCTTCTTCTTCTTGATCTTGGAGATGCGCTTCATTTCCTTCTTGTCGGCAGCCTCAATCGCCTTCACGTCTTCGACAAACGGGTAGTGCACCACCACGCGTCCGTGAATCTCGTTGTTCCAGTACGGGATTTCGGCCATAAGGAATCCCTTGTGCGAGAACATGTTCACCATGCCGTGGACAGCGCCTTTCCTGTAAGGCACTTCCAGGTGCAAGAAGTAGTACTTCTCGAGTTTCTTCTTCAGTTTCTTGTCGGTTACCGCAATGTTGTCCATCGCGCTATAACGGTAGAACTTGGCCGTGCCATTCTTTACGCCATGCACGTAATCGACTGTGTAGAGCACCTTGCCAAAGTCCTTGCCCTGGCGAACCGGAAGCGTAAGGTCGTTGCCAAAGCCGGTTTCTCGGCCGTGGAACTTGCCTTCCCCATCGACATTCATGATATTCTCGACATAGCCGTTCACGAGAAAGCCCGTCCACGTATTGCCGTCCTTGCAACGCACGTCGCTGTAGTCGGGGAAACTACCGATGGACTCGGGCAAAAGCTTCTCGGGCAAGCCGGAAATACTGAACACGCCCTTCTTGTCCCAGTCGAGGAAGCGTTCCGTACCCGGACGTTCATGATACTGGAAGAAGCAGAGAACGCTGTCGGCTTTTGCCTTGTGGTCCTGGAAATACTTGCCGAAATCGGTCAGGTTGGAATCGTCATCCTTCTTGGAAGGCTTTTTCTTGGAATCGGGGAAAGTCTGCGCGATGGCGTCATGTACCTTGCCAGAATCCGCAAAGGCGGAAAGCGTAAACCCGCTATTGTTCAGGTGGTCGACGCACAGGTCAAGGCTCTTCTGGTAGGTTTCGCTTGTGTCACTGCAGTCCTTGGCGCGGCACGGGAGAATCTCGTACTGCGGCAAATCCCAGACCTTGTTCACCTTCGTGAGGATTTCGCCTTCCTGCCAGTCCACGCCTTCAGTTTCTTCCACATTGAAGCATCCGCAAATCCAGCCGTCACCGTAGGTCTTGATACCCAGGCGCGAGATTTCGGAGGCATCTACGTGGGCAACGTTTTCCATCCAGCAATCGAAATACTTCGGCGAGAGTTCCTGCGCAGAAGCAAGAACGGATAACACCGAAACAGTAGCAAAAACAGTTTTAAACAGGCGTATTCTCATTTTTCATTTCCCTATACGCCTTAAATATAGACAACTTTTCAAAAAAAAGAGTGCGAATGGCCGATTCGAACGAATTAACCGCCCGAGAGTTTGACGGTATAGCCCTTCTTTTCAAGTTCTGTTTTCAAAATATTACGTTTATCGCCCTGAATTTCGATATTGAAATCCTTTACGGAGCCTCCCACCCCGCACTTCTGCTTGAGCGTGCGGGCCAAGTCCTTCAGTTCATCCTCGTCGAGCGGGATTCCCGTAACGACGCTCGCCATCTTGCCGCCACCGAGGCGCTTCAACTGGATGCGCACGACTCCGTCACCCTGAGGGCGTTCCGCCTTGGGCTTTTCTTCCTTGACACGGCCAACCCCGGTCGCAAAAACAAGCGTAGAACGATCTTCGATAGACATTACTCACCCTCCTTCGGCTCATCATCCTTGCCATCCTTTATAATCGGGTGCTCCATAGGCACGTTGCGCGGGTCCGGCTTATTGAACACGAGCGCGCAAACGACAATGACTGCGATGTAGAAAAGCACTGCGGCAAGGAGCGCAAGCAAATCGCCCGACAAGGCCTGCACCTTCACGAAAATGAGGATGCTACAGGGCATGGCGAGCAAACACAAAATACCCGGTAGAGATTTTTTCATACCGGGAAATATAGTTTTATCTGAGATCGACCATTTCGCTCTTGCCGTCGACGGTTACCTTGTACTTGCCGGGGTAACCGCGGAACTTCACGACGCCGTTCTCGTCTGCCTTGAACGTGCCGTTGGTGGTCCACACCTTGTGCCACAGGTCGTAGATTAGCTTGGCGGCAGGCTTCTCGCGCCCGTCCATGGCAACAATACCGCCGTTCTTGACCCAGTGGCGGCCATCCCAGAAGCCCCACAGCACAATGCCTTCCACGGCCGGGTGGCTGAAGGCGATGCGCAGGACCATCTCGTAGCGGCGGGCCTGTTCGTCTTCGCCGAAGTACATGCCCTTCTGCCAGTCACCAAAGTCAAGCTCGGTAATCTTGATGGGGAGCCCGAGCGAGCCGAGCCTGTCAAGGCGCTTCTTGATGAAGTTCGGGTTCAGCTGGCGGTCACCGAAGTGGCACTGCACGCCGATGCCGTGTACGGGCACCTTGCGGTCGAGCATTCCCTTCACGATGTCGTAGAGGCGCTCGGTTTCGCCAGCGGCCACAACGTTGTACTCGTTGATAAAGAGGCGTGCATCCGGGTCGGCGCGGTGAGCCCACACATGGGCGCTATCCAGCAGGTCCCAACCGCACTTGTTGAAGATAAACGGCTCGTGGAAAGCCTCGTTCCACACGTCGTATTCCTTGATGCGGCCCTTGTATTCCTTCACGTCGCGGGTGATGCGGTCCTTGATCTTGTTCGAGATGTCCTTGCAGTTGCCCTGGTTGCTGAAATGCTTGTCGAAGCCGTAGCCCTGGTGCCCCCACACGAGCGTATGGGCGCGGAAGCCCCACTTGTAGGCATCCACGTAGTCGAGGTACTGCTTGAATTCGTCGCGGCGGATCTTGCCCTTCTTGGGTTCGTAATCCGGCCACTTGAACTGGTTCTCGGGCACGCCGTACCAGAAGTACTTGTTGGCGGTCTTCCTATACCAGGTCTCCACGCTGTCCTTGCTCGGGTATAGCGCGAGAGCCGTACCGAAGGGGAAAGCGTGGCGCATGAGTTCCACCTTCACCTGCGCCCCCGGGGCGGCCTTCACGGTCAGTTCCTTTTTGCGGAGGCTGTCGATACGGGCGGCGGAATTGTTGTACCAGGTCATGTCGTCAAGGCCTTCCACCTTCTCGATTTCCACGTCGTCCATCTGCATCCAGCCCTTCGCGAGGCCCACATGGAACGTGACGTTGTTGAGGCCGTAGCCCTTCTGGTCGGCAAGGAAGGTCATGGAATAGGTTTTCCATTCATTGGTGAGCATGAAGGACGCGCTTTCCTTCTGGCGCCAGTCGGGAGCGCCTCCCTGCACGATGGCGTTAATAGGCATGTTACCCTTCGCCTTGAACGTAAGCGTATAGTAGGCGGAATCGGCGAGCCACTTGGGGGGCTGCAGCTGCAGGCCCCAACTGGGGTTCGGAAGTTCTTTCACCGTAACCTTCACGCCCTCGGAGCCATCCACACCGAGGCCGGGCTGACCGAGCTGCAGGTCCACCTTCGCCGGGCCGTCCGGGTTATTCCACAGGTACCAGCCGCCGTCACCATACGACATGTCGCCGTTCGTGAGCACGTTCTGCGCAAGCGCCGGAGCGGCAAGCAGGGCAGCGGTAAGAGCAAGCGTGGATTTCGCATTCAAAAAATTCATAAGGACCTCATATTCACCAAAATGTTTCGCCTAGAATATAATAATGGCTAGGCATCATCTCCCCTATAAAATGCCTTTTTTCGGTTACAGTAAGGAACAATATTGTCCACAGAAATGCCAAAGTGTATCAAGTGTATCTAAACGCTATTCCGGATTCACGATACAACGGATGGAATACATATAGTCGAGTGAGTATGAATTAAACTCTTTTAAATAGCATACATCGCTGTCATCGTACAATGATAACCTATAAACACCTTCCTCCCCTTTTGTCGATGACCAGAAGTATGCGTTTTCTGTATTACCATTCCCCCACGAACTCCCATAGAACTCGCCAGCCGGCAAAGCCGAAAAACCATAATGGTCAACTTCCTTTCTCTTTCGCCAGGTAGACGATTTCAGCGCCGCTCCAGATGCGTTAGCTCCAGAGACGGCCCAGAATAAAGTTTCCCATTCTTCCTTAGACGGCATGTGCGAACCAGCAGGGCAAAGATCTCCTCCATTGTTCGCAATATCCCTCCATAGGTAATAACGGCCATATAAATCGCAATCGCTGGCGTAACAACGGCTAATCGATGTCTCGTACTTCAAGTTCTCGGCAAACCAGACCTGATTACCAATCTTTATCGTTTTATAGACCTGATTGTCTCGTGGGTCGGTAAATTCTCCATAAGTGCAGTTGTCTTCCTGCTCCGTCCTGCAGGGCTGTGCTATGGTAATGGTATCATAGAAGGAATCTTCGACCAGGGTATCCTTGATACAGCGGACAGCGTTCGCCATGTTCTTGGTATGGTTATAGACAATTCCGGCACTACGACTCGACAAAATAAACCATGCAGCAATTTTCTCATCGTATTCAGTAGATGTCCACGAGAATGTTTCACTTATGTCTTGTATATTTCCTATCGCCGTGCTTCGCCCACCGGGTAAGAAAGACAGGCCATAGATGTCCGAATTTAGGGAATCTTTCCATCCAACTTGAGATTTTATCTTTAATGCAGCCTCATAAGACCCACCGGCATAAAGTATCAAGTTGTTGTATTCCTGATTTGTCGGCACGTGCCAGCCTTCGGGGCAAATGCCCCGCGCCGGATATGCCGGCGAACATTTATTGCCCATACCACACCCCTTGCCCGCGGTACCAAAAATACCGGCACTATCCATAACTGCAGCCCAGGTATAATAACGGCCTAAAATTTTGCAGGAGTCCGTGCCGCAGTAATTCTCAAAGGGTTCATCGTTCACCACATACTCGAAGGCAAGGTCTTCCGCCATCCAGACCTGCCTTCCGACAGTGACCGTCTTGTAGACATGCCCATCGCGGGCATCCTTCAGTTCGCCATACTGGACGTTCGGATTAAACACCTCGTCCTTGGTGAAATTGAAACTGACAGAGCTATAAGGAACGCTGCTAGAAGATCCTTGACTGCTAGAAGACCGCATACTACTGGAAGAATTCCGGATGCTGCTAGAACTGGACATGTCGCTGGAAGATGACTTGGCAGAAGACGAACTAGAAGTTTCCTCGTCATCGACCCTAACCCATCTATCGCCATCGCATTCATAGTTGCGCTCAAGGTCTGCCACATAGACCCTCTCGCCCTTGAATTCATCACTGCATACGAAGGATTCCAATTCGTCCATATCGGCCACTTCGCCGGGGAGTTCACGCTGCCTCGGAATAAAAGAGTCGTCATCACCGCAGGCCGTAAACATTGCTAGCGAAAGCGATATTATTAGAGTACTGGCTTGAAAACGCATCTTATTTCTCCTTGAAACCCAGATTCAATAGGAAACATAGAAAAAAAATGTGATTATTCTACATCTTTAATCTATTTTTTGGGATATGCACTACACACCCTACCGCGATTTACTGCTCAAACTATTCCCGAACTACCTCAAGGTGAGAAAGCTCCCGCTGAACGGCGGCATGAGTTGCCCGAACCTCGACGGCACCAAAGGATTCTCGGGCTGCAGCTACTGCAATAACCGCAGTTTTAGCCCGGTGTTCGACCAGGCGAAGGTCAGCATCCAGGAACAACTCGAAAAGTTCGTGCCGAGGTTACGTGAAAAGTACCCTAACGCGGGCATCCTCGCCTACCTGCAGCCGTACACGAACACGCACGCCCCGCTCGAGCACCTGAAGGGGATAATCGACCCGATTGTCAAGCACAAGGAAGTCGCGGGACTCGCCATAGGGACGCGCCCGGACTGCCTCGAAGACGAGAAAATCGCCTACCTCGCGGAACTGAACCGCAAGAAGCCGATTATCGTGGAAATCGGGCTCCAGACGGCAAACGACCTCACGCTTGCCGCCATCAACCGCAAGCACACCCTCGCAGAATTCGAGGATGCGGTAAAGCGCTGCCAGGCGGCGGGTCTCACCGTCACCACGCACGTGATTGTCGGGCTCCCCGGTGAAACGCTGGAAGACTTCAAGAAGACGGCTACCGTCGTCCACGACCTGCACCTCGCCGCCGTGAAAATCCACCCGCTGCACATCGTCGCGGGCACCGTGATGGCACAAGATTTTTCCGCAGGCGAAATCAAGCTGTTGGAATTCGAGGAATATTGCGCCGCCGTCGCCGAGATGATTAAAATTATCGGGCCAGATACCGCCATCGAGCGTTTCAGCGGCGAAAGCCCGAGCGACATGCTCCTTGCCCCCAGCTGGTGCGGCGAACGCGACAAGATTATCGCGGAAGTGGAAAAACTGCTCGATAAACAATAGTCGCGGCACCCATATTTTTTTAAATTTGCATCCGAAAAAACAAAAAGGATTTGAAAATGGCAAAGACCAGCGCAAAGAAAACTGAAAAGAAGGGCACCCAGACCAACATGTGGACCGGCCGTTTTGCTAGCGGTATGGCGCAGAGCATGGTGGACCTGAGCTTCAGCCTGCAATTCGACGCCGAACTCATCGAGGAAGACATCGAAGGCAGCATCGGCCACGGCAAGGGCCTGGTAGAATCCGGCGTGTTAAGCAAGGCCGACTACAAGAAGATTTGCGATGGTTTGGCCAGCATCCTCAAGGACTACAAGGCCGGCAAGAACCTGTGGAAGGAATCTGACGAAGACATCCACATGGCCGTGGAACGCGTGCTCACCGAACGCATCGGTGCCCTCGGCAAGAAGATTCACACGGGCCGCAGCCGTAACGACCAGGTTTGCACCGACTTCAAGCTTTACATGCGTCACCGCGCCACCGAAATCCGCGCCCTCGAAGTTTCTTTGATGGAAACGGTTCTCGACCTCGCCAAGAAATACTTCGGCAAGATGATGCCGGGCTACACGCACCTGCAGCAGGCACAGCCCATCTACTTCAGCCATTACCTGATGAGCATGTTCTTCGCCGTGAGCCGCGACGTGAAGCGACTCGACAACTTCCTGGAACTGCACAGCGAACTTCCGCTCGGTAGCGGTGCCATGGCCGGTTCCGCATTCCCCTATCACCGTGCCCTCGTTGCAAAGGAACTCGGATTCAACGGCGTGAGCCCGAACAGCATCGACGCGGTAAGCCACCGCGACATGATGCTCGAATTCGAAGCCGACCTCGCGATTATCGCGAACACCATGAGCCGCTACGCCGAAGATTTCGTGAACTGGAGCACCAGCGAATTCGGCTACCTCACCTTGCACGACGCCTTCTCAAGCGGTTCCTCGATGATGCCGCAGAAGAAGAACCCGGATTCCATGGAACTTATCCGCGGAAAGTCCGGTCGCATGCTCGGCAACTTCAGCGCGCTCTACACTCTGGTGAAGGGTGCCCCGCTCAGCTACAGCCGTGACCTGCAAGAAGACAAGGAACCGGTATTCGACTCCGTCCATAACGTGAAGGTGATTCTCCGCGTGATGAAGGAGGCTCTGGAAAGTGCACGCTTTAACTTCGACAAGATGCATGCGAAGATGCTGCCGGCGCTGCTGGCTACCGACCTCGCTGACTTGCTGGTCGAATCTGGCGTGCCGTTCCGCGATGCCCACCACGTGGTCGGTAGCCTGGTCGGCGAAGCCGCCCGCCAAGGCCTCGAATTCACGGACCTTAGCGACGAGGCCTGGGCCAGCGCCGGCGTCCCGAACGTCAAACAGATGAAGAAGACTCTCACCTTCGAATACAGCGTTTCTCGCCGCAACATCGAAGGCGGTACGGGTCCCAAGTCCGTGAAGCAGCAGTTCGTGAAAGCTGCGGCAATTCTGAAAGCATTCAAGAAGTAAGAAAATTCCCCGCGGAAACGAAACGCGGGCCTGGATCCTTCGGTCGCTACGCTCTCTCAGGATGACAATAGCGAACCTACAGCTGCTCTACGGTGAAGCCCTTGGCACGTAGAATGTCAATGACGTTCTCGTGATTGCCAGCGAGGTGGGCCGCGCCTACAATCACAAAGACATTACGGTCTTTGGCCAGAAGGGTTGCAATGCTTTCTGCCATCTTGCGGTTACGGGAATAGTAGATACGCTCGTTGATTTCTTTCTTAAGCAAGGAATCTGTATGACTCAACTGCGCCGTATCCAAATTCATATAGACACAAAAGAGAGAATCATCTCCCGTCTTCCAGGCACGCATCATGCCCCTGGTGGCAGAATCGAGGGAAGGCGTTTCCCGAAGGATAGTCTCTAAATAGAAAATCCCCAACGAATCCGAATCGCCGCCACCCGTAAGTACGAAAGCCTGTTCCTCTACCGTTTCCAGCGAGATAATTTTTTTCCCAGCATCACGGGCCCGCTTAAGAAAGTGGACATCTATTCCCAAATTTGAGTCATAGCCCAAGCGCATAATCCCAACAGCAGTCACAGTCATCCCAGCCGACATAGGTCTGTAGCGCGAAAACGAACCCAGAGGCAATGTCCACGCCAGGCAAAGGCTGTCAAGAGATGCCGAAATGCTTGCAGGAATAACACTATCAAGAATCTGTCCATCTTGGAAAAAGCCATACTGTTCCGACACCAAGGAAATCTGCCGCGAAATAGAATCATCGGACAAGTCTATTTCCACCGCCAACTCTTCCGACCGGTCGAAAGCATTTTCAATGACGGAATCCAACGGGTAAAAGGTCGAGTCCGCAAAATGAAGACTCCCTAAAAGATAAATGGTCGAATTGGAATCGGAAGCCTTCCAAAAGAGGTGCTTTCGCGCCGTATTTTCTTGCGTAGAACACCCAGCTAACAGCAAGGCGCAAGCAAACAGAACGGAAAGGCCCTTCACTTTTCAGCTACTTCTTATCCTGGGGGACAAGCCGTTCAACAACGCGGAACAGCTCGTTGTAAATTTCCAGGAAGTCCTCGATCCAGATGGGGTCACGCTCGCCCACGATATGCATCGTCTCTTCCAGGGTATGCTGGGCGTTGTAAGGCCCAACCAGGGACCCTTCGGGCAAGGCACCACTCCTATAGGCAAGATCTGCCGATACGCGGGCACGGAAACTACGACGGAGGCGGGTAATGAGGGAACTACGCAGAGCCATAAGTTCGTCGTAGGCCTCCTGGAACCTGGATTCCGCTACGTTCTGCTCCGCCGCCTTCAGGCGCCGACCGATGGATTCACGCTCCATGGGCGGCACAAGCATGCCCTTGGTAGCGAGAGTATCCCGAATCTGGGCGATGGTCTTTTCCAGAAAATCCTTGCCGCAAAAGCACATGGGTGCCGCCACATTCTCAGAGGCCTTGTTCTCACGGACCTTGTGGACCGAAAGCCAGCGGTCCAGTTTGTCCAGCACGATTCCCGCCTCGGGAGTGCGGTCGATGGCCAGGTAGTCGCGGGCACGAGAAAGCAAGTTGTCCGCATAGACCATACGCCAATGCGGGAACTTTCCGGTCTTGCGGATAGCGTCCATGTTCTGGCGGATTGTGTCTAGACGGTCTTGCATGGGGACTATTTCTTCTCCATCATCTGGAGCGGAGTCACACCGATTTCCACGCGACGGTTCAGGCGGCGGTGTTCCTCGCTGTCGTTGGGGTACTTGGGCTGGAATTCGCCGAAGCCCGCGGCAAACAGGCGTTCAGGCGGAAATCCCTGCGCAATAAGCGTCTTCACCACGTTCACGGCGCGCTCGGTAGAAAGGTTCCAGTTCGTATATGTGGTCGAGCCGCTAAACGGAATGTCGTCGGTAAAGCCACTCACCATGATTACGTCGCCAGGAGCCATGGCATCCAAAAGCCCCTTGCTGATACCCTCAATAACCTTGATACCCTCGGCGGTAAGGTTCGCCCCGTTAATAGGGAAAAGGAAGCTGGCCTGAATCTGTATCTTGCCATCTTCAAGGGCGATAAGTCCCTGCTCAATAGAAGATTTTAAGCTCTGGGAAAGTAGGGCGTTACGTTCTGCTGCAATTTTACGCATCTCTTCCTGGCAGCTCAGCACTTCCTCTTCTGTGCGGGCCAGGTCTTCCGCCTTCTGCTCCTTCAAGGTGGCCATGGCCACGAAGGCTAAGATAAACAGAGACACCAGGGCCACGCCTAGGTCCGTGTAGGCCATCCAGGGATTGTGATTGTCTTCTCGACGGAATCCCATCTACTAGCCCTCCACCTTAGGCTGCTCGGCCTTGTGGTTTGCACGCTGAACCTGTTCCATAACTTCCAGCAAAATTTCCTGGGTCTTGACAGCGTTTTCCATGAGC
>JAEEGK010030695.1_pt1 | contig 10639 bp, 8 predicted proteins | sample 8958771 | NCBI WGS metagenome assembly JAEEGK01 (sample SAMN16246547, study PRJNA631951) | gut metagenome | biome: gut microbiome; feature: rumen; material: SC-attached | host: Bos | place: Iran: Karaj | collected 2018-10 | reverse complement strand
CTGAAACAACCTGTACAAAAATTATTTCTTATCAGAATGACTTATATGCAACAGGTTCACGACTTTCACAAAAATCAAAGCTCTTTAATAAAATTATCTGGGAGCCATTAAATTACGAAGGATTTAAAAAGCTTTCATACAATGCAGGAGATCAGAAAACTGCTGAACTTATGACTCCACTTTTTAGAGAAATCCCAAAGGATACTCCATTTATTGCAACTCACGTATGGCCAAGCCAGGCTGCTGTTCATGCAGGACTGAGAAATGTTGTTAATGCTATTCCAGATAACTGGCCTATGGCTCTTCATTTAAGCGAAGGTGCAGTTCATACTGTTCAGACATACAACACTTACTGGGGCTACAGAACTCTCCATGGCTTTGATGGAAATAAGATCCTTAATCCTATGGGAGATAAAGATATTGTATGGACCGGTCACTATATTGATCACGAACTAGTAAGCAATATTGAAAGCGATTGTGAAAACAGAATTACCCGTGCAAATGACGGTAAGCCATTACGCTTCCTTTTTACAATTGGTGGTGCCGGTGCTCAGGGAGAATTCTTTGCATCAATTATAAAAACTCTTCTTCCTTATGTTCGTAATAATAAGGCCTGTATTTACATCAACTGCGGCGACTATGAAAATGTATGGAAAATGCTTCAGGAAATGATTCCAGAACTTACTGATGGAAGCCTTACTACTAAGACACATTTTAATAACTGGGCAGAAGAACTTAAGTTTGCAGATGCTGCTATTGAAGGCCTTGATTCTGAAGCTGGAAGCGGTATTCATGCATTCTGTAATAAAGATATCTTTGGAGCTGTTTATATAACAAATCTTCTTATGAGAGCAAGCGATATTCTTGTTACAAAGCCAAGTGAACTTGCCTTCTATCCTGTTCCAAAACTTTTTATCCGCCGTATTGGTGGACACGAAATGTGGGGTGCAATTCACTCTGCCGAACTTGGAGACGGAACTCAGGAATGTGAGACACCGGAGTATGCATGCCAGGTTGTAGAAATGATTATGAAGCAGCCTTCTCTCATCGAAGGAATGTGTAATGCTATTATCGATGAAAAGAAAAAAGGAACATATGACGGAGCTTATAAAGCAGTAAAAATTGCTGCAGGAGAAATCCAGGGCAATAATCTATAAAATTTAAAAAAATCAGGAGGAAAAAATGACTGCGCAGGAAAAACTTGCAGAAGAAAGAGATGGTCAAAAAAATGCCAGAATTGAAAGAATCCTTCTGGCAGCTTTCTCTCTTTTTTCGCACAACGGTTTTGATGCAATTGCAATGACTGACATTGCAAAAGAAGCTGAAATTGGAGTTGCATCATTATATCGCTATTTTGAAACAAAAGATGAAATTGCAATTCGTACTGCAATGTGGGCCTGGGAAAGTCAGAAAAAGCTTATTCTGCCTATTCTGAATGATACGGGCTATTACTCAAAAAGCGGTATAGAAGAACTCGAAGAAATCTTTGATTTATTTTGTAAACTTTTTCAGAATGAACCTGATTTCTTCCGTTACATCTATTTTTTTGATGCCTATATTGTGTGTCAGAAAATTGATTCTGAAAGACTGATTCCTTATCAGGAAGTTATTCAGTCTGTTCAGACAATAATTGGAAATGCAATTCATAAAGGAATTGAAGACGGATCTATTTCAAAGGATTATAAAGACAATGAAAAGCAGCTTTATTTTTCTTTAATGCATACACTTTTTTCTGTCACTCAAAAACTGACTTTAACTGGAAAAATGTTGAAAATGGATGAAACAAATGATGGTGTTCAGCAGCTGAAGCTTCTGGGCAAAATATTATTAGGGGGCATAAAATGAAATCTCTATCTAAGGGTAAAATGTGGTGTTATGCAATCGGACAGCTTGGCTGGTCGATCATCAGCGGTTTAATCGGTTCCTGGCTTGTATATTTTTATCAGCCAAATCAGGAAGCTATCAATGATGGTATGATAAATCTTATTCCATCAGGCCGAGTTGTTTTTGGCGTTCTTACAATCATTGGACTTATAACAGCAATTGGGCGTGTTTTTGATGCTGTTACTGATCCTCTAGTTGGAAACTGGTCAGATAATCTAAAAAGCAAACTTGGACGCCGTATTCCTTTCATGCGCTGGTCTGCTATTCCACTTGGTATTGTTTTCACACTTGTTTTCTGTGCACCAATAGGAGCAGTAAGTGCTATTAATACTGCCTGGCTTTTTGTAACCGTACTCGCCTACTACTTCCTTATTACCTGCTATTGTACTCCATATACATCACTTCTTGCTGAGCTTCCTCATAATCAGGAAGAAAAGCTTAAGCTCTCTATGTGCATCTCGTTAACATTTATTGTAGGTACATGTATCGGTTATGCAGCACCAACTATCTGGGGCGTTTTAATGGGCTTTGGACTTGAAAGAATTCCTGCTATGAGAATTACTTTTGCAATTCTTTCTTTGCTTGCAACTGTCTTTATGCTTGTTCCAGCTTTTGGAATTAATGAAAAAGATTACTGTGAAGCAACACCTTCTTCTTCAAACATGTTCTCATCACTCGGAAAAACTTTCAAAAACAAAGATTTCAGAGTATTTGTTGGACAGGATATCATTTATTTCTTCGGACTTGCAATGTTCCAGACAGGTCTTCCATTCTTTGTAACAAGTCTTCTTCAGCTGCCAGAAAGCATGACAACTGTAATGATGGGGGGTCTTACCATTCTTTCTCTCTGCTATTATCCATTTGTAACAAAGATGACTGCTAAATGGGGAAAGAAAAAACTTTTGATAGCAGCCTTCTTCGGCTTTGTATTGACCTTCGGCTTTACAGCTCTTTCAGGAGAAAAACTCAGCTTTATTCCAATTTATGCTCAGGCTGCAATTATTGTTATTCTTGGTTCGTTCCCTCAGGCAATCTTTGGAATCATTCCTCAGACTATCGTTGCAGATATTGCTCTTGAAGATGAAGTTGTTACTGGTGAATCAAGAAGCGGTATGTTCTATGCTGCGAGAACCTTTGCAATGAAACTTGGTCAGTCACTTGCTATGTTGATGTTTACATCTCTTGCAACTATTGGTGTTGCAAAAGCAGTTTCTGATTCTACACAACAGGCTGCAGGTTCAACCTTTGGTTACCGTATTGTCGCTTTAGTTGCATCTGTATGCTGTATACTTGGTGGTATTATCATGGCTTTCTTTAATGAAAAGAAAGTAATGGAAACCATCGCAAAAGTTGAAAATACATCATCACAGAATTAATTTTATCCTCTCCCGTAAAAAATAACATTCGCCAACGGGGAATATAGTAAAGCTAAAAAATGCTAGCGCATTTTTCTTAACGCTTTGCTATTAAACAACGGCCGCCAGCGGCCTTACACATGTTGTCGCTACCATTTTTTCACTACGTGGCAGTTACGTTTGACTAAATACCTTGCTGTAAAACAATTTCTACTATAATATTTTCTTATGAGAATTGAATTACTTTTGGAACTTATCGGTTATCTTGGCTCGGCACTTGTTATTGTTTCTATGCTTATGACTTCGGTTGTAAAGCTCAGAATCATCAATACTGTCGGCAGTGTAATTTTCTGCGGCTATGCACTTGCTATTCATTCTTACCCTACTGCCGCAATGCAGGTTTGTCTTGTTGTAATTAATCTTGTAAATCTTTATAAACTCAACAATACAAAAAAAGAATATTCAGCAATTGCCCTAAACGCAAGCGACTGCTTCCTTGCTCATTTTTTATTTGCTTACAATAACGATATCAAAAAATACTTCCCAGATTTTAACGGTACAGACAATGAAGATAAAATCTTTTTGATTACCTGTGAAGAAAGTCCTGCTGGAATCTTTATTGCAAAAGATGATGGAGCAGATCAACTAACTGCAAAACTCGATTACACTACACCAGCTTACCGCGACTGTTCAGCTGGAAAGTTTTTGTATAATCACTTGAAGCATTTGGGAGTAAAAAAGATTTCTGCAGAAACAAAAATCCCATCTCATGAGAAGTACCTCAAAAAGATGGGATTTAAACCTAAAAGAATTACAGGAGACAAGAACGACTCTCCAAACTACTATATGCATTTTGAAAAGAGTCTTTAGCCTCTCTTTTTATACAGTGAACTGATTAATCTGATCCTGCATATTCAGAATAGATTCTGTCATCTTTTCAGAAATGCGGGAAAGTTCACTTCCACTTTCACTGATTTTCTCTGCACCCAGTGCCATTTCATCCATACTGGTTTTCATGCTACCAGAAGCATCCTGAAGACCAGCAATATTGTTGAAAATCAGTTTATTACCTTCAATCATTTCTTTAGCAGAAGTACTTACTTCAGATGTACTGTTGTTCATTACGCGAAGGGTTTCAATAACCTGCTTAGAACCTTCATTCTGCTCGTCCATTGCATTTTTGATTTCATTAACCAGCTGATTTGTATTTTCAATTTCGTGAGAAACCATAGAGAAGGCTTTGCTGGATTCTTCAGAACCTGAAACTACTTCTACAATAGATGCCTGAATACTGTTCAACTGCTCACCAATTGTCTTAGACTGTTCAGTAGATGTTTCCGAAAGCTTACGGATTTCATCTGCTACAACGGCAAATCCTTTTCCTGCTTCACCAGCATGGGCCGCTTCGATCGCCGCATTCATAGCAAGAAGGTTTGTCTGTTCTGCAATATTTGCAATTGCCTGGTTAGCTTCCTGCAACATCTTTGACTTATCTTCAATCTGCAAAATCTTTTCATTTACAGCATACTGTTTTTCGCGTCCAACCTGAGACTGTCTTTCAAGCTGGGCAAAAGAATCTGCCATCTTATCAACAGAAATATTTACCGACTGAATATTACCAATCATCTCTTCAACTGCAGATGAAGCCTGAGTAACTCCTGCGGCCTGCTGCTGAATCATTCTTTCCAGAGAATCGATATTTGAAGAAATCTGAGTTACAGCACCAGCAGTTTCCTGAACGCTTTCAGACTGCTTATTAATCTGTTCATGAACTGAATCAATATTCGAAATAATCTGAGAAATTGCGCTGGCAGTATTTTCCATACTTGTAGACATCTTAAGACCTACCGTACTTAAATCGGCTTCAGATATTTTCAAATTTCCGATTATTTCATGAAGTTTTTCTATAAATCGGTTTTCATTTTTTACAAGTTTTCCAAAAACCTTAAATACAGATCTGCTGTTTACAGAAACACGTTTTGTAAGATCAGCATTACCGGAACTCAAATCCTTAACCGCAGCATTAAGAATATTAAGATGATTAAGCATACTAACAATCTGATTACCAAGAATTATAATTACAAGTATTACAATAATTCCGGCAATAAGGGCAGCCGTTCCATGCTCAAAAAACTCATGAACATCATAAGCCTTTTTCATTGCAATATGCCAACCTACAAGAGGAATAGCCGCAAAAACAAAATCACCTTTTGTGTTTGTAGCAAAAGCAATATCCTTTGGTTTATAATCAAATGCCGTTATCTCAGGAAGAGATCCTGTTACAGGCAGTTTCTTTTCCAGAATTGAATCATCAAGTGCACCAGTAATTTCTTCTAAATCATTAAAAAGATACATTGTGATTTCAGAATCCAAACTATCATACATTTCATTAATCATACTGGTAAGTGGAATACCTGTTCCAAGCATTCCAATTGATTTTCCATTTTCTTTTACTACTGCATTTACCCAGAGGTTAGTCTGCTTTAACTGAGGATTGTAGTTGATGTTGAAGTTATAGACATCAGTTTCATACATGGTCATGTTATACCAGTAATCATTTGGATCATTTGGATTTACAACATAACTAGGCTGCATATCACTCCAGAACATCTTATCCACATCAGAAACCCAGAAAATAGATTTTGATTTAAATGAATCTTTAAATACTCCAAGATCCTTGAAGGCAGATTCTTTTAATTCTTCATCATAAGGATTTTTAAGATATTCTTTTACGGAAGGCATTCTCAATAACTGAAGAACTAAGGTCAACTGTTCGTTCATTGAAGCTTCAAAGGTTGCTCTTTTTACACGCGCAGTCATTTCCATTTCGGCATAAGCTTCATCACGGGCATGTTTACGTGCTGTTTGTTTAATAACAAAAAAGAGTATTATTTCTCCCAGTATTACAAGAATAGCAAAAGTTAAAGTGATTTTTAGTTTTCGTGAATTCATTTGCAAAAACTCCATTATTTGCTTCCATTAATGTATATTAATTTTATACTACATATATAAATAAGCAAATTTATATTTTAAATATAACAATTCTTTATAAATTGCAAAAAGAATACGAATTATCCGCTATTTGCCTGCCAATTATTATTGAGATATAATAAAAAATAAGAGGAAAAATATGTCAGATTTCAAAAAATCAGAATTTTCAGTGGCTGCAGTTTTTTCAGACCACATGGTTTTGCAGAGAAATAAATATACAGCGGTTTTTGGTAGCGCAAATGACGGGTCTCTTGTGAGAGCTCAGCTTTTTGATGCTAAGGGGGCGGGGATTTGTGAGAACTCTACCCTTGCAGAAAATGGAAGATGGCTTTTGAAGCTTGATGCTCAGGAAGCACAAACCGGCTGCAAGCTTATTATTACCTGTGGTGATAAATCAAAGACCTTTAATGATATTGCATTTGGTGAAGTCTGGCTTGCCGGCGGACAGAGCAATATGGAATTTGAACTTCAGAATTGTACTGAAGGTCCGGATGAATTAGAAGATAAGCAGGCTGGCAAAAACATTCGCTTTTATTATACAAATAAGATTGGCTGGAAAGACCAGCATTTTTATGAAGCAGAAAAAAATACCTGCTGGCAGACCTGGGATAGTCCCGCTCGTGGAAGCTGGTCTGCAGTGGGTTACTTCTTTGCAAAAAAACTCGCCCAAGACTTAGACTGTGTAGTTGGTGTGATTGGCTGTAACTGGGGAGGAACCTCGGCAAGTGCCTGGATGCGCCGCGAGTTTTTAGAGGCTGATAAAGATACCAATACCTATCTTACAGAATATGAAGAAACTACCCGTGGAAAATCGCTCGAGCAGCAGTGTAAAGAATTTGATGATTACGAAATAGAAAATAATAAATGGCAGGAAAAGTTTGCAAAGCTCTGGGAAAAACAGCCGGGTGTAACCTGGGAGGAAGCAGAAAAAATTCTGGGTAAGAATCCCTGGCCGGGTCCAAAGTCTTGTAAGAACCCTTACCGCCCCTGTGGACTTTATGACTGTATGATTTCGCGGATTTTACCTTACACACTGAAGGGCGTTTTGTGGTATCAGGGAGAAAGTGATGACCATAAGCCAGCTTCTTACTACAAGCTCTTCCGTGCAATGGTGGATAACTGGCGCAGTGACTGGAATGATAACTTACTACCGTTCGTTTGTGTACAATTACCGGTTCACCGCTATGAGGCAGATCCTGATTTTAAACACTGGTGCATAGTACGCGAAGAGCAGGCAAAGGCTGCGGCCAGAATCAATAAGGTATGGCTTACAAGTGCCTTTGATCTGGGCCAGTACAGCGATATTCATCCGCGGGCAAAAAAAGTTCTCGCTGAACGTATGGAAAACCTTGCTCGCGCAAAGGTATATCAGCTGCTTCCTTCTGTAGATGCATCTGCTCCGGAATTTGAAAGCTGTATGACAGTGTATGACCAGGCCGGAAACGGCAAGATTGTTCTGACTTTTGCAAATGCTCCGCTTGGTTTTGAAGTTCGCTCAGATGAAGTTCGATTTGAAGAATATAAAAAGATGGAAGAGCGCCAGGGCAATACTGTGAGTGAAGACTTCACCGGCTTTGAAGTTTGCGGAAATGACGGAGTCTGGCACCCGGCAGAATTTGCTCTTGGAGGAGCTGACGGCAAGCAGAATACAATTGTTGTTTGCAGCAAAAAGGTAAGCCACCCTCTTGCAGCCCGCTACGGCTGGTACAATTATGGACCTGTTACAATTTACGGCAAGAACGGATTACCACTCTGTCCTTTCAGAACAAATTCGAATGAGGCTGGAAGCGAAAAAACAGACCACGCAAAAATCCAGCAGATAATGACGGTATGAGAAAAAGAAACTCACGGTGGTTGAGTAGCCCGAAGGGCGTATCGAAACCATCTTTTTTATTTCTACTCTTCTCTTTTCTAATTACTGTATCCGCTGCCGCCCAGCCTGTGCCCGGCTCATACTATGACTTTGTCGACGCCACAAAAGACTTGCCGGCTGGCCACGACAAAACCTCGCTGATTATCTACCGGCCGGACAATGTCGGCGTCCTCAACGACATCCGCTGTTTTCTGCGCATTGAAGATGAGGCAGGCAAGGAAATCACTTACGACAGCAGCTACATCACAGCCACTTACGAATGGATGAGCACACCGGACATCATTCGTAAATACAAGCATACCTATTTTCTCAGCGGTGGCATGGCCATGCATCTCAAACTCAAAAAGGGGCGCTATAAAATCTCCCTCTACACTCCCGTGGACCAGCAGAACAATTTTGTTTACCCGGAATCCGGAGAAGAAGCCAGAACCGCCCTGCAATCCGGGGTAGTAGAATACTCGCAGCCTCAAGCCTTTCAGTGGGAATCAAATATTTTTGAATACAATACAGAAAACCCGACAAAGGTAATCTTTGTCACCCCTACCCGCAATGACAACGGCTTTTACAACGGCGGCTGGATTATTGATTATAAGGACGGAAGAAAGCCGTAATTTTCTAACTCTGGAGTATAAGACTAACTTTATTTTGCAAGCTCTTCAAACTCAGCAGAAATTAAAAACAATTCCTCATTATAGCCTATCATCCCATAAGCCAGTAAACAAGTAAGACCATTCTTTATATACGGCTCAAGGTTCTTCTGTATATAGACTGTATATTGTTTTCCTTCTGATTTTACAAAAGCTTTCTTTTCATACAAGTTCTTCATATCAGAATTGTTTAAGAAAAGTGAGTAGCGAGAAACAAGCTCCCTGTCAAAATCATTCATTTCCATAAAATCCGAAACAAAAGTAACAAATGAGCGGGCTTTAAAATATCTTGAACTTACATAATACCTGTTTTTATCTGTTTTGTGTGTATCTGAATCTCTGAAATATTCTTCTTCCAGATAACTCAAAGTAAGTATCGGGTAATTATGAACAAAAGACTTCATATTTGAATATACAGTTTTACTTCCGTCTGTATAAATCAGATAATCAGGTAAAGCAGTTTTTTCTATCAAAGTTGTAATTCCACGTCTTTTTGCTTGTGCCGGAGTAAAATGCATTCGGTATTCTACAGGATGACCATCCTCATAAAATTCTTCCTGAATCTCATAACCACTTTCCTGCTGCACTTTATCGGAAAGATAATAAACTGTTTTACGCTCATTGTTTACTTCATCATAAAAGAAAACAACTTTAGTAAACTGCTCATAATCTTTTTCTTCAGGATTAATTGAAAACTCAACGGTTTCACCACCGTATTCATTTTTTGATTCCAGAAGTTTTTTTTCGGCTGCATAAAGATTAATTGCCAGTAAAAAAACTGAAAGAATTGAAAGAAACTTTTTCATATAGTTAATATGTAACGAAAAAGGGAAAAAGGTGCAAGATGATGGAGAATCTGCAGAAGAACGATATTGACAAATAATTGCAGTGTGTTATATTTTATAAAAGAAAGGCACCACGCGACAAGCGTCTTGCCTCCCAGTTTGGTGCCTAGTAAACTAGGCTTGTGCCCATCCTGTAGCAGCAAACACGACAGGATGGGCTATTTTTTTTTATTTTGAAGCAATTACATCGGCGAGGTCGAAGATGGCTTGTTTTTGCTTTGGTGTAAAGTGATTTAACTTTGTGATTAATTCTTTTATCTGTGGTGAGATTCTTTGATTTTCGGATTCCTCTTTTGATTCTTTTCCTGAAACCAGATATTCAATTGAAACATTCAGGGCTTTTGAGATTTTGAGGGCAGTTTCAGCAGATGGCGAACTACAGCGCTCAAAAGCTTTGTGCAATGTTTGTTCCTTTATTTCGGTAAGAGCGGCTAATTCCTTTTTTGATTTACCTTGAAACTCTAATTCTTCTTCTACCCTTTTCCAAAAATCCATATTTATACAATAAATACTGATGTCTAATTTGTCCGCTTATAATATACGATAGTCTAATTTATATTTTTATGTTAGACTAATGTCTAATTCTTACAAATATAAATAGACGATAGTAAATATGGCAAACACAAACCTAAAAAAAGCGAAAGCAACTAAAAATGATGAGTTCCACACTCAATATGCAGATATTCAGAATGAAATAAACGCATACATTGATTATAATCCTGATGTATTCCGCGATAAGACAATTCTGTTACCCTGCGATGACCCGGAATGGAGTAATTTTACTAAGTTCTTTATAAATAATTTTGAACGCTATGGTATTAAAAAACTCATTTCGACGTCTTTCGCTTATAACAGTAAAAAAGTTGATTTTGATTATCAGCCTACCCTTTTTGAAACCATTGATCCCCGTTTCGAAGTAAACCGCTCAAAGTCTAAAGGAAAGATTTTCACACTCACAAAAGATGAAAACAAAGAAGGCAAAATTGATGAAAAGGATTTGAAGTGGGATTACCTTGAAGGAGACGGAGATTTCCGAAGTGATGA
>JAEEGK010030693.1_pt1 | contig 10639 bp, 2 predicted proteins | sample 8958771 | NCBI WGS metagenome assembly JAEEGK01 (sample SAMN16246547, study PRJNA631951) | gut metagenome | biome: gut microbiome; feature: rumen; material: SC-attached | host: Bos | place: Iran: Karaj | collected 2018-10 | reverse complement strand
TTCAATGAGATAAGAACAAATATAGGATATTGTCCTCAAGAAAATGCATTATTTGAATATTTAACAGTAGAAGAAATATTATTATATTATATTAAATTAAAAAATGTAAATGAATCAATAAAAGAAGTAAGTGAAAGATTTGGATTAGAAAAATATTTAAAAACTTGGTGTACAAATTTATCAGGTGGAAATAAGAGAAAATTAAATTTTGCAATTGCTTTAATGAGTTATCCAAAAATTTTATTATTAGATGAACCTTCAACTGGTGTTGATCCAGATTCAAGAAGAATTATGTGGAAAAATATTAATGAATTAAGTTATAATATAGAAGAATATAATTTAATTATTTCAACACATTCAATTGAAGAAGCTGAAATTTTATGTGATACTGTATCTTGGTTAAAATTAGGACAATTTGTTTGTGTTGGTAATCCTGAAAAATTAAAAATTGAATATTCAGCTGGGTATTATTTATATATTAATTTTAATTATAATAAATTTCAAAATATTGATTTTAATACTGATAATATTGAAAATATTAAAATGAAATTTATTAATTTTGTTAAAGGAGAAAATATTATTAATAAAGCTATTAATGATAATACAATTTTAATTAAAAGTATTAATGAAATTAATATTATCTTTGACACAATAAAAGAATATATTTTATCAATTGAATTAAAGGATATTGGAAATGATGGTTCTTTTAATTTTTTTATTCATATGAATGAAGATAAAAAAGGAGAATTTTTTGGTATTATTTTAAATATTAAAAAATCAAATATTTTTATTTCTGAAGTAAGTATTAATATGGAGTCTTTAGAAAATATTTTAACAAAGTATTAAATTAAAAATTTATAATTATTTAAAAGAAATGAAATATATATTTAATTATTTGTTATATTTTTCTTCTTGTTTTTTTTTTTCTCTTTCACTTTTTTCTCTTAATAAATCTAAAAAATATTTTTTTTGTTTATCTTTGGATAATTTATTAATAGATTGTGATTTAATTCTATTTAATTCTCTATTAAATTTCATATAATATAGACTAATATCTAAATCACTATTAAAATTAGATGAGCTTTTTAAATCTGTTGATAAATCTTTTTTTTCAATATTTTTTAATAATATTTCTCTTTCATTTTCTAAAATTCTATATCTATATTTTTCATTCAATTCATATTGTTTTTTTTTTCTTTCATATAATTCTTCTAATTTTTTTTTATTGTTATTTAATAGTTTTTCTAAATCTAATTTCTTTTTTAATTCATTTAATTCTTTTTTTTTAAAAATTTCATTTATTTTGTTTATATAACTTTTCTGTTTTTCCATTTGTTTTTTTTCTAAATCATTTTGTAATTCCTTTACAAATTCATTATGTTTTTTTTTTTTAATATTATTTGCTTTATTTTATATGCTCTTTCTTTTTTTCCCAAATATTTTCTATTTAATTTCATCAAAAATTTTCTTTCTTTTTCAATTAATTCTTTTTCATATTCTTCTTCTAATAATTTCTTTTTTTTTTCATGTTCATAAAAACTTTTTAAATTCTTCTTTTTAAAATTTTTTTGTTTAATTATTTGATAAGACTTAAAATTATGAATATAAGTTTCTATTTTAAATTTTATTTTTTGTTCATTATTTAATCTTTCTTTTTCTTCTTTATTTTGTATTTTTTCAATATTGAAAGTGATATTATTTTCCTTTTGTTGATTTAAATTTTTTATATTCTTTTTCTCTAATGATTTTTCATGTTTTATTCTTGATAAACTTTTTTCAATTCTTTCACTTTTAGAATTTATATATTTTAAAGCAGTTTTGACTCTTTTGGCTTCAATTAATTTTTTTGTTTCATTCATTGAATCTACTTGATGTTTATATTTCTTATTAAATTCAATTATATGTTTAAACCTTTTATTTTTTAGTGTTTTAATATTACTTAATAAATAAAAATTGTCAATCATTTTTTTCTTATCATAATCATTTATTTTTAATAAAGAAGTTTTTGCCATTTCAATTTCATCTAATGACTAAACAATCATTATAAATATTTACATGTGGAGAACTTGTCATTTTTGGTCTTTGAATCAATTCATTATATTTTATCATTTAATCTAATTTTTTCCTTTTATTATTTTTTTAAGAATTAAAAATTATTTAAATATTTTTTAATTATTAAAATATTAATTATTTTGTTTAAAAATTTCATATTTTTATTATTTAGGTTTTTCAATATAAAAAAAAAAAATGGATTCAGATTCAGATTCAGAAATTAATACAAATAAAAATGGAAAATTTAATAATTCAAATTCTATAGATAGTGAAAATATTGACATGTATCCAGAAAGTAAGAAATCAACTAAAAAGAATAAAATAGCAGAATGTTTTGAAAATTTATTAGGAAGCAAATTAATATTAAATAAAAAATCAAATATGTTAATAATAAAACCATATTTAATATTTGAAATATTAGATTTTATAAAAAATTCAACAAATACTCAAATAAAAATTGAAATAATTGAAAAAATTTGTATGATAATTGAAAAATTATCATATAATAGTGCAATAATAATTGAAAAATCAAAATTAAAAGATGATCAATCTCATCAAAAAATGTTTTTTATGAATGAATGTATAAAGATTTTAATAGAAAATAATCGTGATTTACAATTTTGTGAAAGTGTTTTAAATTTATTTCAAAAATTAATTTATTATTGTGGTGTTAAGCCAGAATATTTTTGGAATATTTTTCAAGAAATGACAAATTTATTTTCAAATGAAAAAACTTTTGATGGAAATAAATTTTTATTAATGTTAAAAATACTTAATAAATTTCTAACAAAAAGTATTAATGATGGAAAAATTTTTCCACAACAATTTTTTTTCTTTAATAATTTACGTTCTGAATTAAAAGTAGAAAGTGAAGGATTACAAAATAATAATACATCAATTGTAAAAGGATATTCAATTGGAATGTGGATTTATTTAGAAAAAATAAATTTAGATACAACAAATAAAAGAATAACAGATAATTCAACTTTATTTTATATTCATACAAATAAATTTGTTGCTTTTGAGGCAACTTTAAGAGAAAATAAAATTTATTATAGATGGTATAATTTATTAGAAAAAGAATTAAATGAAAATAAAAATGAATCAAATGAAAATAAAGATGAAAAAAATATTTTAAATAATGATGAAAATAATAATAATTCAAATAATGAATTAAATACATTTTTAAATTTAAATAAATCTCAAAATGAAGTTTTTTTATGTGATTTAGAATATAATAAATGGACATTTTTATTATTTACACATAAACCAATGTCTTTTCTTCAAAAACCTCAAATTATATTATATAAAAATGGAATAACAAATCCAATTACTAAAAATTATGAATATCCAAATGTAAATAATCAAAAAATTTCTTCAATTGGAATTTGTAAAGATTTTACTGGATTATTAAGTAATGTTTTTATGTTAAATGAATGTTTAAGTATTTCTTCTCCAATTTCAGATTTTGTTAATTATCCTTTTGGATTATATAATGAAAAAACTATTAATGATTTTATTCAATATATTAATCAAAGTGAAATTGATTCTGATGGAAATAAAAATAAAAATTTAATATCTTTAAAAAATATATTAACTTCATTAATTTTTATGTATTCACCATGTCGAACAAAAGGAACAATTTGTATTGATTTAATTGATAATTTAAATGCTGAAATGTTAAATTATAATGATAATAATTTAGTAGGAGGAGTTTTTTGTGATAATAATTATTCATCTAATTTATATTTAATTGGAGGAATTAGTATTTTTCTTCCAATTTTTGAATTTATTTTTAATAGAAAATATGGTACTCCAATGGTTTTAGAAGAAGCAATTAATATATTATTAAATATTTTTGAAAAAAAGGAAATTTATGATAATATTATGAGAGATAAAGATAAAGAATTTTTTTCATATTTATCATTATTTATTAAAAAATATAAAAAAGAAGAAAATAATTCGATAAATTTATTTACTCATGAAATTATGGTTAAATTAATTTCTTTAATGAAAATTATGATTAAAAATGATAATAAAAATAATTATCAAATGTTAAAATCATATTGTCAGGAAATTATATTTAATCCAAAATTAATTTGTCAATTTGAACAAAGTATTCAAATTGAATATTGGAAAAATATTATGGAAATATATCAAGAAAATCTTGAAATAATGTATAATGTTTTTGATGCTTATGATTTATTAGAATTAATTACTAAATTATATGACAATGATATTAATATTTATTGTTGTGATAATCATTATAAAATGTTATGTGAAAAAATTGATATGAATGGAGTTCATACTTATAAATTATCTTCTCCAGAATTATTGATAAAAATAAATCATATTTTGAATATTATAAAAAAGATTTTTTCAAGTACAAAAAAAATTATTTTAGAACAAATGATAAAAATAATAAAATTTTTATCTTTAGAAATTTCTCCTTGTTTAATTAAAGAAATTATTTATATTTATCAAAATTTATTTGGTTTAAATATAAAAAATAATGAAATTATAAGTCATTTTATATATTCAGAAAATGATGAATATATTGAAAATTTTTTAAATAATGGAGGATTAGAACATTTATTATATATTTTAACAATTTCAACTTTAGACATTAGATATGAATGTTTAAAAATTTTTAATTTATTATTTTCAAAAGATACTTTCTCAAAAAATTCAGGATATAATATTAAAGAAGATTTAATTCCATATATTTGTTCTTCTTTTTTCCCATTAAAAACACCTCTTCCTACAGAATCAAAAAATATTTCTAAAGAATTAAATCAACTTATATTTAATCCAAATGAAAATTATGATAAAGATGAAGATAAAAATAATATAGATTATAGAATAAATAATTTTAATTTTCTTTCAAAAAAATCATTAGATAATACTTCATCAAATTCATTAAATAAATTAGAAGATGAATATTGGAATATAATATCAGATACAACAATAATTCAAAATTTATCTCTTCCAGTTTCATATGTACATCAATATTCAAATCCATTAAATGATGAATATGTTGATAATATTTATAATTATTTATTTAGTTGGTTAATGAATAAATATGATATTCCAATTGAAATTGATGATAATGATGATATAATTTATGAACCTATTTTAAATTTAATTCTTCAATTAATAATGTATAGTAGTATTATTCAAAAACATAAATTTTTAACTGATTTATATACTTTAACACAATTTAATAGAAAAAATTGTGAAATATTATTAAAAAATAAATATTTTTATCAATGGCTTCTTGATTTAATGTTAACTTATCAAATAATAAAAATGACAAATGTTTTAAATAATAAAAATGTTAATAGTGGATTATGTGATACAATATTAGATTCATGTATTAAATTACATACTACAATTTTTATTAATTCTGTTATTTATGAAGAAGAAAAACATATGAATCAAATTATTAAAATTAATTTTTATGGTTTTGGAGATAAAAAAAATCCTAAAGATAATGTTAATCATGGTTTAATTTTAGATCAATTAATGACTTGGATGTATAAAATTAGATTAATTGGTGAAAATGAAAAAGAAGCTTCAACAAAATTAATTCATATTTTATTATTTGATTTAGTTGAAAAATTTAATTTATGTTTAAAAAGAAAAAATTTAGATTCAATTATTTGGAAAACTTTTCAACATTTAACAATGATTAGTTATGAATTTGCTTTAATGTCAAATTTTGATAAAGATTTTGAAGAAGAAAATGCAAATTTTGAAAATATTGAAAAAAATGAAATTATTAGTGAAATTATTCAAAATTTAAATTATGATTATTCCAAAAAGAAATTTTCAAATGAAGAATTAGACAATTTAGATAATAAAAAATTAAAAAGAGTTAAAAGTGGTTTTCAAACACCAATTTTAAATTTATGGGATGATAAAAGTTTATTAATAAATATATATAATTGTTATAAGGAATTTTGGAGTGATTCTTTATTTCAAGTTGATAAAGATAGTTTATTATTAGATGAAATAAAATCAATTTCAATATTAATTAATAGTAAAGTATTTAATGAAAGTCCAAATGTTTATGCTGCAGAAATGAAAATATTATTATTTTCAAATGAATCAAAATATCAATTTGATGATATAAGACATAATAATATTTTAAAATCAATTTTAAATATATTAATGTTACTTCTTAGATTAAGTGATAATAAAGATGATATTAGTAATTGGATAAGAGAATTAGAAAAATTTATGTTATTTTTAGTTATTGCATCACAAGGTTTAAGTATTGATACTTCTAATAGAAAAATTAAAGTAAATGAAGAATTTTTATTAGATGCTCAAGAAAATGTTTTAACTGCTTTTGTTGCTACAAATAATTTTTTATTAGAAGAAATGAATAGTCCAAGAAGAAAAGAGTTTAATAATGATGTTCTTAATGAATTTATTTATTGTATTAGAACTTTATTTATTACTTATACTGTAGTTGTTGAAAAAATTTTAAAAGAAATTGAAAATGAAAAATCTAAAGATGGATTATATCAAAGTTTAATTAATATATTTAATAATATTAAAAATATTTTATTTTTTGTTCCTCAAAAAAGTTATATTTATTCTCCAATTAATAAAATTTATAATGAAATTTATTTATCAAAAAATCAAAATACTTTATTTAATTTAAATGAAATTTGTGAATTTAGATTAAATAATTATTTAGATATTCCTCAAAAATTTAATGATCAAGATTGGATTTATGCTTTTCAAGATAATCCTAAAATATATAATATAGTTAAAAATTCTTTTTCACTTAATTTCTTTGAAAATTTAATTAAAATGAGATTAAATGAAGCCAAAAATTTAAAATTAAATCAAGATATTTGTTATAAAGAAAAAAATTTTGTAAATCAAGTTTATAAAAGAATTGAAAAAACTATTCAAAATTCTTTAGAAAAAACAGAATATTTTCTTTTAAATGAATGTTATAAAATCTTAATTAAAAATAAATTAAATGAAAAGAAATGGAAAAAATATAAAAAAAGTTATTTTACATGGAAAGGTAAATGGATTAATGAAAATGAATATTTAAATTTAGTAAATGATAAAATAATTAAATTTAAAATAGGAAATCATTTTACAAAAAATTATTGTTGTCCATTATTATATGAAATATTTGATATATGGAATTATCTACCAAATTTTTCAAAATTTAAACCTGATAATTTATTTTTAAATATCAATAATGAACAAATTAATTTAATAATGGAAGAAAAAAAAATATTGGATGAAGAAAATATGATAGAATTGAAAAAAGAAGATTTTCCAAATTATATGAATTGTTATAGTGAATTAAGAGTTCAACCTAAAACAAATAAATCTTTAATTTATTTTCAAAATACTAATTTTAGTGAAATTGTCGAAATATATTGTAGATTAGAAAAAATAATCAAATATTTTAAATTATTTTATACAGAAAATTATGATAAATGTATTATTGATATTGGAGAATATTATTTACAAAATTTAAAAAAAATAGAAGATGAAAAATATATTAAATCTTTTAATAATTGTTGTCTATTAAAAAATTTATCACATGTAAAAGGTAAATTTATAATTTCAAAAACATCAATTCATTTTATATTAAAATATCCATATATTGATAAAAAAGATAAATGTAATGGTTCTTTATTTAATTTAGATTATGAAAAAGAAACAATATTCAAAAAAATAGAATTAACAGATATAAAACAAATATTTAAAAGACGATATTATTATAAAAAAAATGCATTAGAAATATATACAATATATAATAAATCATATTATTTCATTTTTGAAAATCAAAATGAAAGAGATTTAATATTTAATACAATATCTCATTCAAATAACATATCGCAAATTGCATATCCAGATAATTTAATAAATTATATGAAAGATTGGGAAAATTGGTCAATTGATAATTTTACATTATTAAATATTTTAAATAATTACAGTGGAAGATCATATAAAGATTTAACACAATATCCAATTTTTCCATGGATAATAAAAGAATATAATAATAATTCATTAAAATCTTTTAATAATGATTCAATAAGAGATTTAAAAAAACCAATTGGTGCACTTGGAAATGAATCTCGAATATTATATTTCATTCAAAGATTTTCTGATTCACAAGAAAATCAATTTTCACATAATATTATTAATGATGATAATGAAATAAATAATAATAATAATGAAAATGATGAAGGAAAATATTATTATAGTTCTCATTATTCAAATCCATTTTATGTTTCTTATTATTTAATTAGATTATTCCCTTTTTCTAATTCTGCTATTGAATTACAAGGAGATGGATTTGATAAAATAACAAGACAATTTTCTTCTTTAATTATTTCTTTTAATAATTGTATGAATGAAACTACTGATATTAGAGAATTAATTCCTGAATTTTTTTATCTTCCTGAATTATTTTTGAATATTAATCAAATTAATTTTGGTAATAAAAATGAAATTGTTGAAAATTCAAATTGTATTTTACCTTTTTGGTCTAAAAATAATCCTTATTTATTTATTATTAAAAATAAATTAGCTTTAGAAAGTGATTTTGTATCATTACAAATTAATAATTGGATAGATTTAATTTTTGGTTATAAACAAAAAGGTGAAGAAGCAATTAAAGCAATGAATTTATTTTTTAATTTTACATATGAAGATGGAATAAATATTGAAAAATATATAAATAATAAAGAAGATTATGAAAGTTTAATTTCAAAAGTTGAAATTGGGCAAACTCCTTCTCAAATTATAAATAAACCTTTTCTTCAAAGATTAAATAGAAATGAAAGTAAAAATTCTAGAATTATATTTGAAACATTAAATCAATTAAGAGAATATAATTCTACATCTGAACATATGAATACTGCAACTTATAAATCTTGTAGAAAAGATATTATTAGTAAAATGATTATTCATATTAAAGCTTTTAAAAATAATAAAATTTTATGTGTTTTTAATAATGGAATTACTCTACTTTTAAAAGCAGATAATACACCTTATAGTGAAAGTGGATTAATTTTTATTAATGAAAAAAAATATTATTTACCTACTGATTATATTGAAAATTATAAATCAAATAATAATGAAACTAAAATTAATATAATTGAAGAAGATAATGAAATTATGAAAGTTATTGAAAATAATCAACCTATAATTGTAATTAGAAATGGAAAATATATAATTAAAGGTGGATTTTTTGATAGTAAATTTATGATATATAATACAGAAAATACAAATGAAAAATATATTTTTATTTCATTGGATAATGAAAGTAGAGTTACTAATATTATTGTTGATAATGAAAATGAAAAATATTTATATATTGGAACATCGACTGGAAGATTTTTTATTTATTCTATTAATCCTAATAATAAATCAATAAATGATTTATTAATATTTGAAGATATGTTAAGTGATCATACAGAAATTATTAATTTTATTTTTTGTGATACAAATTTAAATGTTTTGGCAACTGTTAGTTCTGATAAAACTTGTAATTTATATACTTATCCTTCATTGAGATTATTTAGAGTAATTAAAGTTTCAAATGAATTTTATTGTGATTATGTTTTTATATCTAATTCACCTTTACCTTCTGTAATTTTATATACTAAAAAACAAAAAATGTTTTATGTATATTCTATAAATGGAGGATTTATTACTAAAAAATTAAATAAAAATAAACAGTTATATTCACCAAAAGTTATAAAAGATAATTATCAAAGAGATTATTTATTTTTTGGTACAAATGATGGTTGTATTGTTTTTAGAAGACTTCCTTTATTAGATAAATCAGAATCTTTTGAATTAAAAGGACAAAATGATTCATTATTTTTACCTATTAAATGTTTTGATATTAGTGAAGATAGACAAACTATTTATTATTGGAGATTAGAAAATTTTAATTTAAGTGTAATTAGATGTCAAAAAGAAGTAAAATCAGAACAAAATGAAGTAACAATTTTTGATTCAAAAACATTAATTTAAATAGTAAAATATATATTATATATAATTTTTAAAATATATAATACAAAAAATTATAATATTAAATTTGTAAGTAAAAAATATATATATAAATATACAATAAATGTTTTAATTTTAATTTTTTGGCATAAAAGATGATGAAAAATAATTATTAATACTTTCTATATTTTGACAAATTATATTATCATTTTCCCAATTTTTTGACAGAATATTTAATATTTTATAAATTTTATGAATATTTTTAAATTTATTAAAAAGTAATCTAACATCTGCAATATTAACATAAAATATTGACATATTTTTATTCCAAGTTGTTTGAATTTTAACAGGACAAAATTCATATTCATTACTAATTTCTTTTGATTTATTTTCAATTAAAAATTTTTTATTAAATTTTGTTTTATTATCTTTATCTAAAATTCCAGAATAATAAATATTTCTATTTTCACTAAAAAAAATACTGCATCTAAATCCACATTGAATTTGAATTATTTTTTCATTTGAAATACTTTTATCAATATTTATCATATTTGGTATTAAAATATTATTTATATTACCTAAA
>JAEEGK010030689.1_pt1 | contig 10640 bp, 9 predicted proteins | sample 8958771 | NCBI WGS metagenome assembly JAEEGK01 (sample SAMN16246547, study PRJNA631951) | gut metagenome | biome: gut microbiome; feature: rumen; material: SC-attached | host: Bos | place: Iran: Karaj | collected 2018-10 | reverse complement strand
TAGGTGATATTCAGGAAACGGCACTGATAACGCTGGCAATTCGCGCCAGTGAGACAAGCCGTCCGAGCGCACGAATCAAGGATTCGATGGCGAAGGAAATTATCGACACGCTTGGTGTGGATGTCAGCAAGTACGACCCGTTTATGTCGCACGAAGGCGTAGTGGCGCGTACCATTATGTACAAGAATCAGTTGGAAGAACTCATCAGCCAATATCCCGATGCACTGTGCATAAATCTGGGCTGCGGTTTCGACGACAAGTTCGTGCAGGTTGACAATGGCAAAATCTCGTGGTTCGATGTCGATTTGCCCGACATTATGTCGGTTAGACGCAAAATATATCAGGACCGCGACCGCTGCATTATGAGGGACGGCAGTGCTCTCGATGCAGAGTGGACAAATGGGCTGCCCAAACGCTCCATGACCATCGTCGTTATGGAAGGTGTGCTGGAATATTTCACGAAAGAGCAAGTAAAGACCTGTCTCAATATGTTGTGCGATTCGTTCGAACATGGCTACCTGCTGGCCGAACTGCATCATCCGCTACTTGGCAAGAACACCAAGCATCACGATGCCGTGAAATACACCAATGCCGAGTTCCAATGGGGGACAAAGTCGGGTAGGGAATATATTGAGTTGGAACCGCGTATGAGTTTGGTTTCGGAACGGAGCTACAACGAGGAAATGCGGAAATATTCCGTTCGTGCAAAGTTGTTCGCTCTGTTTTTCCCGCATCTGAACAATAGATTAGCAGTGTATAAGTGGTAGATTTTTAATAAGTTAACGCAATGAAAACAGCATTTAAAATTATTCTTATGGCAATTGCCTATTTTGCCTTGTTTATTGTAGGCGGGGCAAGCGGTATGATTCATCCGATGTGCTATGCGTACATTGGTGCGATTCTACCCATATTTTTCGCTTTCGTGTATCTTTATTCGGCAAGTCTGTTGCGTTGTTTTGGCGTGGCAACAATTCTCAATGGAACTTTCCTTGTCGTAGCTTTACTGGCAGGTGAGGCCGACATCTCATTCATCATAGGAATAGCGATTCTTACGGCACTTTCCGAAATAATCAGGATGGTATGTGGTTACGATACGCGGAAAGGCGTCCGTTGGAGTTTCCTGCCGTTTGCATTTTCGTTTTTTGCCTTCACAGCCCACTGGTGGACCGATACTGAAGGTTCTCTGGCTGATGCCGTGGAGGAAATGCCTGCGGGCTACGACGAAATGATGAGACAGGTCATCGACAATCTGCCTGTGATGATTATAGTTTTGCTTCTGACCATACCGATTTCCATATTGGCGATGCGGTTGGCAGAGCGTGTGCTGAAAAAACAAACGGCAGTATTGAAATAACAATTCGTTTAATCGTAATTTTTTAGCAATGGAAAACAAAATTTCAAAAGTATCCTTTTTTTGGGTGATTATTATGGTGGGCTTTATGGCTCATATTGCAGCCGACATTCTTCCTGCATTCTGGGGAGCAAATATCGCAATGCCCGATTCTACAGGTGAAGCCTCGACGGGTATGATAATGTTTATGATGAGTATGGCATTTTTCGTTCCGATGTGCGGATTGCTATGTATGAATTATCGCAAATTCAAGGTTATGCGTGTCATAAATCTTGTTTTGGCAACGGTGATGATGCTGTTCAATTTCTTCCACACAAGCGAATTGTTCATGGAGTTCAATCCCGTGCAACTGATAATCCTTCTTGCAATGGCAGTTCTGGGTGTATATCTGTTTGTGTATTCGTTGCGTATGGTGAAAGAGAAAGATTAATAGGGTGTTGCTCAAGGAATGAATAATTATTGTGAATTGAGGGATAAAAGAAGAAAAGGCTAAAAGGCGGAAAGTCTTATTGGCTTCAAGCCTTCATGCCTGTTAGCCTTCGAGCCCCCAATTCAAATTCTTTTCACTGCCCTAATCGACAAACCGCAGTTGCGGTAGGTAAGTTTTTCCTCGCAGTCGTCGGAGCCGAAGAAAACTCCCCACGCACGGCAAGGAACATCGGTATAGAGCGAACTTGTCCAGTAAATGCCGTACGAACCGTTGTAGTTGTGTTCGCTTCCGCTTTGGTATCCTGCTGCCGGCAGGAAGATGGAATTGCCGTTTGGTCCCGTAAACTGCCGTCCGCCAACGCCGTTAATCGTTGTCCAAACAATGGTGCATGAAGTCATCAGTTCGCTCATTTCCTCGTATGTCGGTATGCGCCAGTCGCTTCCCCAGTTGGCTGTGGCGGCATCGTCGGTTGGTTCGAGTAGGGTAAGGTTGTCGGTAAAGCCATTGTTGCCGAACTGCGGGTCGCTGCAATATTTTGTCAGTCTCGGATTGTTCCACGATGTGCCCTCGGCATACATATAGCTTTCCCAAGTGTATGCGCCCTTTTCGGCAATTTCGCCCCAAGCGAAAAACTCTCCGTATTCTTCGGGATTGGCGGCGCCGATGTTACAGGTCGCCCACTTCGTTCCCGAGGGCAACCCAAGGTCAACCCAGGAATGTTCGGACAAGTCGGGCAAGGCAATCCACTGAGCGTATAGCGTCGTGTTGACAGAAATGGAAACTTCCTGCGTGTCGGAATAAGTCCTGCCCGACCCGTCGGCGGCGGTATTCCAACTTACAAAGCCGTAATTCTCGCGCGTAAACTCATTGGCTGACAATGCTTGTGCAATACCAACTGTAAATGGTTGTGGCGGCATTTCTCCCGCGCCTCCATTGGCGTCGAATGTAACATAAACCATTTCGCCGATTTCGCCTGCCGTATCCGTGTTGGAAACCCATTGGGCATAAAGTGTAATATCCGAAACGGGTCTTATCTTTTGTCCGTCGGTATATGGCGTTCCGCTGCCGTCGCTCATAGTGTTCCAACCCGAAAAGTTATAGTCGTCACGCACGAACGCATTGGAAGACAGGTTTTGCTCCTCGCCATCGGCAAAAACTTGCGGTTGCATAGTGCCGCTCCCTCCGTTGGGATTGAAAACCACAGTATATGTTATCTTGTCCTTGCATCCTGTAGCCAGCAGGACTATAACCAAAACCAAAACCGACAAAATGTATAACTTTCGCTTCATAACTTTGCATTATAAATTCCTGATATGCAAAAATATGACATTGCGGATATTCAGTTCAATCACAACTTTTGGCTAAATACGGTCGTTCTTTTCATCATTTTTGGGGATTGTGCGCCCATAGCTACGGCTGTACTTTTGCGAATCCAAAGTTAATTTACATTTATTTACACGAACGAAAACAAAAGAATGATGAAAAAAGTTTTACTAGTATTAATTTTTATTATTTGTGCTTCAGTATTTTACGCACAAAGTACCACAGATACTATTTCTGATGGGACAAACAATTCTTCTAATTCCAGTGCGATGCCTGGATTTTATGGTCGTCACTTCTCGGCATGCCTATACACGGCCAGTGAACTCAATAGCCATGCTGGCACATTAAAATCAATATCATACCATATATATACAGGTAACACTGCATATTGGGAAGATCAGCGTGTGAAAATCTACCTAAAGGAAACTACTGCAGCAACAGTTGATGAAACCCAGAATTGGGCTGAGGTAAAAGAAGGTGCCACAATGGTTTACGATTCAACTTCATTTGATTTGCAATATGATGACTATTGGAAAAACTTTGATTTTACAGAAGGTTTTGCATACAATGGAGAAAATATCCTAGTCATAGTTGAAGGTTATTCGGCAAATACGAATGGCGGGGATGAAATAGAAATATACACCAATTATGACAATACAGGCAAATGCTTCATTTACATGCTCGACAATGCGGAACCAGCCTCAAACATTGCACTGTCGGCTATGGATGATGAACAAGGACAGATAGAAAGAAACGAGCGTCCCGACATATTCTTCACCTACGACGACAATGCAGTAAGCGATGTTTGCATAAAAAATCTTCCTTATACAGAGGACTATGAAGGACTTGACACATATTCAAACACATCTTTCCCCGAATGTTGGAGCAAGATATTCTCGTACCAATCAGGTATGGAATACGACTGCCCGACAATTTCGCCGACAGGTGCTGACGGCAGTTCTGGAAGCCTTTTCTTTATGCTTCAGGGGCCAACTTCGCAGTTTGCAATATCGCCAAAGATTGACCCGGCAGTGCCAATAAGCAGCACAACCGTAAAATTAAGGTACAAATCGACCAAAACCACCGAGGTGGGCTTGATTCTGGGCGTAATGTCCGACCCGACCGACACGCTTACATTTGTTGCAATCGACACCATCCATAGGGTAGGAGCAACAAGCACTTGGGAACTTAAGGAAATTAATATGGCTGCATATTCTGGCGAAGGTCACTACATTGCGCTATGGCTTTGTGGCAGAGCTTGTTCAGCTGCTTATCCGTCGTGCTTCGTCGATAATTTTGCGGTAGAAATGTCGGCTTCGTGTACCGCACCGGTGCAGATTGCAGCAAGCGTCAACAACGACGAAGCTACAATCTCGTGGACACCCACCGACAACACCACCGCCGTACGCCTTTACTACAAGGCTTCGGACGAAGAAACATACCAGAGCGTAGATATTTCCGCCGGTACAAATCAGTACACAATCGAAGGTCTTAGCCTTGCAACAAATTACGAGTATTATCTTGTAACAATCTGCGGCGATGACGAGTCGCAACCATCGGCAACAGCCACATTCTCGACACCTTGTGAAGAAATCACCGAGTTCCCGTGGACGGAAGACTTTGAAAACGGACTTATGTGCTGGTCGTTGGATGGTTCGGCAAACGCAGTCAACTGGACAATCAGCACCAATCCGGCAAATCCTTCCTGCGCTCCTGCTTCGGGAAGCAATGTGGCTACTTTCGCCGCTTTCAGCTTCACCGATGGCAGTTGGGCGACAATGACTTCTTCGGCAATCGACCTCACCGAAAGCCGTGCGCTTACCTTCAAGTTGTACCAGTATGGACCAATGGAAGACTATTTGTCCGAACAGCCATACGACGACAAGATTGAAATCTATGTGAACGACGACCCGTCTGTTGACGATGCAACCTTGATTGCAACCGTAAACGGATATTCCTCCGCAGAAGGATGGCAGGAATACACATTCGCAATTCCGCAGCAGACATCAAGCCGCAGCTACATAACCTTGAAGGGCATTTCAAACTATGGCTACAACCTGCACATTGACGACCTTTCTATTGAAAACACTACAGAAATTGAAGAAGGTAGCAATACGACATTGTCAATATATCCGAATCCGGCACACGATTATGCAACATTGAATATAAATGGACTTGAATCGGTTTCGGAAATAATCCTTACTGATATGTGCGGAAAAGTTGTAAGAACATACATTGTCAACAAAGGAGACAACGAAATCCTAATTGAAAAAGGCAACCTCTCCGCTGGAATATATGTCATAAGACTTACAAGCGGAGAAAAAACAATAGTTGAAAAAGTTACATTTCAATAAAAGCCATTAAACTGAAAATTTCAAAGGCATACAAAAATCATCGTAAAAGTGGCTGTGTCGTGAGATACGGCCAGTTTTTTTTCGTATGCTAAATCAAATGTTTATTAAGCATCTGTACATCATTCTTGATGAGTTGCTGATATCTCTTGCTGAAATCAATTTGAAGCCGATAAGCTCGTATTTATTAATCTCCAGACAAATATTCGTAGTAGTTGTCAGGACTGATAGTAACTATTTCTGAATTTGGATATGCAGCGATAATTTATTTTTAAAAACATAATATTCGGGGAATAGAATCTCCAAATATTATAATATTCGGGGAATGGAATCTCTGAAAATATGGTTTTTGAAAAACGGTAACGGATAGTCGATGTCAGTTATTTGCAAGTACGACCACGCATAACAACCTTTTAATGAACGATTTGGGTTTATTGCAAATAATAACTAAAGAACTAGATATAATGACAACAAAAGGAACCCACTGTTTCCGATGAGTTCCTTTCCTTGTATTGCTTAATTGTGCAAGGCGAGACTCTTGTTGTTGCTGCGATGCAATTTCCGCATTACAAATACTGATACTCAAGCCTGTCCTTTGCGATAAAACTAATTTGATTTCGTAAATGTACCATGAGCGAAACCTTCCCCAATAAGTGTTTCGCTATCTTTTATCTCAAACAGCAAATCGCTTTTATCCGTCCTTATTCTTATGTAGTTTTCGTCAACCTCATAGCTTGTTGCGAATGGAAAACCAAAGAAGCCATCAATAATTGTAACAGTCTTTTTGCCTCTAAAAATTAATGCCTTATATAAATGGCAATCGTTTGAGGTAAATGATCCTTGAAGATGAGCGTAGGTTGAGTATTCTTTTCTTTCCGATAAAGGCAAAGCAACATATTCCTTAAGATATTTTATTATGTTTCCTATTTCTTCATTCGCATCTTGAATGTCGTATTTGTCTTGAATATAAAAAGCAAATGGAATGTATTTATCACTATAAGACTTCTGATATTCATCCATATTTAAAATTGAGTCAACGGTAATTGATTTCAATTTGTTATCAGAAAACCTATATGTTCTTTTAATGACAATTTTAGGATTTACTTCCAAAAGAGAATCTATAATGTGACACACAGTCTCTTCTGTCTTAATTATACTATCCAAATCTTGAATATTCAGCAATGTCACTTTTTCCTCAAAAGTTTTATAATTATCCCAATCTGTTTTATTCAGGTATGTAGATTTGTTTATTGCTGTATCTTCATAATAATACATAAAGTCATCAGCAAGATACTGATTCATTTTTTCCGTATCATAGCAATTTTTGGCCTCTATAAAATCGTTTACTATTTCTGGCTTACTCTTATGGCACGATATAAGCAGAACCGCACATACAGAAAACACGCAAAGTAGAATATATTTCTTCATAATAACACTTTTATAATCATTAATTTACTTGTTGTTTACCACCCAAGTCGTACAATTTAGCAAACCGCCTTCCTTGGCAACATCGTTGTAGTCGATTGTTTCAATTATCTTGTTCGGAAATGTCCTTTGTAAGATTTCAAGAACTTGTCTGTCTTCGTCCCGATTAAATATCGGCATCACAATCAAGTCATTAACTTCCAAAAAGTTTACATATATTCCAATCGCACTGCCAGGATGTTTCGGGTCTTTGATGTCAGTTATGAATGGCACATCAATGTAAGTAAGGTTGTATGTGTCAATAACTTTTTGCATTCCTTTCTGCCAATATTTGTATTCGTCTGCCAATTTGTTTCCAAGAATTGTGTTTCTGTCCACAAATCTTACCATCCCATCGGCGTGACCAGTATAATCGCCTTTTTGCGCAGGTATGATAATAATCTCACATTCCAGCAGTTTTGATAGTTCGTTTATCAGTGAATCCTTTTCATAATTTGGATTTTCTGAAAAAATCCTGTCCGACAATATTGCCCGTCCATCACAGATAAGAACATTTCCTCCGTCCAAGTTTATGTCCGAAAAAGTTGCGTCAATATTATTCAGCCGACAAACTTCCTTCACATCGGAACGCGAATCTTCCCATTCCTTTTTACCTTTCAAATAGCTTGGCTCGTACCTGAACTGGATAAACTTTCCCGACTCTGTTTGGACCGGCATATAATCGCGGCACCAGATGTCCTTTGTGCCTTTAATGAACGAGTATTTCACATGGTGCTTTTCGAGAATGGTAATCAAATTCTTGCAAGTTTCGGGAAATTTGCTCATTAGCAGTTCTGACAAATAGACGGTTTGCTCGTTGTGCGGGTTGTTGTCTTTCATTTCAAACATAGGTTCATTTATTAAGTTGTTCTTTTTGTAAAATTCGTTACTGGTTGCCGCATCTGTGGATATGAAACAGACGATAATTCCAATTAGTAATCCGAATGTAATTCTCATTTTTCTTCTTACTTTACTGGTATCACAACAGCAGATTCATCTAAAAAAGCACCTGGAATCTGTTCTACGAAATCATATATTGTATTAACGATAAATTCCAACTTGTCGTAAGGGTATATTATATTGGCAGACTCCAGATGCTTGTTTATGGAACGACATGTGTCGTCAAACTCCGCATAGTTGCCAAAACCAACTTCAAAGTCCCAATAGTAAGCGAATCCATCGTTAATGGCATCCCATATTTCATCGGGAAGTTCAAAATCAATCTTGCTTAATACTACCTTATGTAAGACAGGTTCCGTAAAAGCATTTTCCATTAATGGCGATATTATTTCAAGATTTTTGGTTTCCATGGCGGTTTGTTTTTAATCGTTGTTGGTAATCATAATATTATTTTTCTTCTTTAATGCCATCTCGAATAAACAGCCATGGTCTTAAATCTGGTTCTTCTAATTTGTTGATAACAAATCTTTTTTTTCTATCATCGTACTTGTATTCTCTTTTCGTAACATTTCGACGAGGAATAGATGTTTTTTTTAGTTTGCCTTTCTCAGAACATTCTTTCCATTCAATTGTTGGATTGTTTGGAGAACCAAGCATAATTCCATCATAAAACATATCATCAAAAATATGAGTAGAGCATTTGTCAAATGGAATTGTCAAATCATTCAGTTTTTGTTCTTCCCCTTTTCTTAACAATCTATATGACCTAATAAGAAAAGATGCTCTATATTTCTTTTCTTCGTTTTCAAAAGTCACATCAATACCTGATTGATGCAAATTGAAACTGCCGAATTTAAAATATGGGAAACTATAATTGTTTAATTTATAAACTTTTGATTTTGAGGAATGTGCGTTTGTGTGATACATAATATAATCCTTGATTCCACCTTCTTCCTCTTCATGGTAATACAATTCTATAGCACCCAAATCAATAATGTATTCTCCATTAACAAGGAAATAACCATTACATAGTATTCCCCTAGCGCAAGGTTCAAAACATTCTGCTACTGCATCTTCGTTCCATTTGCCCTGTGACACCAATTCATTTCTTTTTTTGTCAAATTTTTCTAAAATTTTAATCAAAGCTTCCATAATTACAATTTTTATGTTTCACTCCGCAAAAGTCTCACAAAAAATCCGAACTATCAAATCATTTGGTGTTAAATATATGTTAAAACTGATTATTTTAATATATAATAAATATATTAAATATTTTAAAATTGTATTTTAATAAAAATATTAAAATCAATAGTAAATTATATTCGTATTTTCCATTTCTGCTCCGTTCATGGTGAGTTGTCTCCGTTCCTTAGTATTACATTATCGAAATCCAAGGGTACATTGCATTTTCTATTTGTTGATAAAAACACAAAAAATCAATTCGCCCCCAAATACTTTTTTACTAATTTTACAGCCATATTTTTAAATGTATAACACTATGATTACAAAGGAAGAATTTCAGAAGTTAATCTTGCAGGGTATTCCCGATGAACTGCCGGAACCTGCTGTATATGAACCCGAAATAAATCATGCACCTATAAGGAAGCAGATTCTCACAAACGATGAAAAGAAGCTGGCGATAAGGAACGCTCTACGCTATTTCCCGGCTAAATTCCACAAGGAACTTGCCCCCGAATTCAAGAACGAGTTGGAAACCTACGGCAGAATCTACATGTACCGCTTCCGTCCGAAATACAAGATGTTCGCACGCGACATAACCTGGTTCCCTCATAAGAGCGTTCAGGCTGCTGCAATCATGCTTATGATTTCCAACAATTTGGATTATGCAGTCGCTCAGCATCCGCACGAACTTATCACTTACGGTGGAAATGGCGCAGTTTTCCAGAACTGGGCTCAGTACCTGCTTACTATGCAGTACCTTGCCAATATGACCGATGAGCAGACTTTGGTTATGTATTCCGGTCACCCGATGGGACTTTATCCATCTCACAAGGATGCTCCGCGCGTTGTAGTAACCAATGGTATGGTAATTCCAAACTACTCGAAGCCAGACCACTGGGAGAAATTCAACGCAATGGGCGTTTCGCAATACGGACAGATGACCGCTGGCTCGTATATGTATATAGGTCCGCAGGGTATCGTTCACGGAACAACCATTACCGTACTCAATGCTTGCCGTAAGATTGCAAAGCACGGCGAAGGTCCCGAAGGTCGTCTGTTCGTGACGGCAGGACTTGGCGGTATGAGTGGTGCTCAGCCAAAGGCAGCAAACATTGCCGGTGTTGTAAGCATTTGCGCAGAAATAAACCCAAAGGCAGCCAACAAGCGCTACGAGCAGGGCTGGGTTGACGAGATAATTGACGATGTTGACAAGGCTATCGATACCGCAATGGCATGGCAGCAGAAGAAGGAACGCCACTCGATTGCTTTCCTCGGCAATGTTGTCGATTTGTGGGAACGCCTTGCCTCTCGCGGCATAAAAGTTGACCTCGGCAGCGACCAGACTTCGCTTCACAATCCGTGGGCTGGCGGTTACTATCCTGTTGGACTTTCGTACGAGCAGTCAATCGAAATGATGGCCCATAGCCCCGAAAAGTTCAAGGAAGCAGTTCAGGCTTCGTTGAGAAGGCAGGTTGCAGCAATCAACAAGCTCACCGCCAAGGGAATGTATTTCTTCGACTATGGAAACGCCTTCCTGCTCGAAAGTTCGCGCGCTGGCGCCGACATTATGGCTCCTAATGGCATCGACTTCCGCTATCCGTCGTATGTTCAGGATATTATGGGACCTATGTGCTTCGAC
>JAEEGK010030688.1_pt1 | contig 10640 bp, 9 predicted proteins | sample 8958771 | NCBI WGS metagenome assembly JAEEGK01 (sample SAMN16246547, study PRJNA631951) | gut metagenome | biome: gut microbiome; feature: rumen; material: SC-attached | host: Bos | place: Iran: Karaj | collected 2018-10 | reverse complement strand
TTATCGCTCGCGCTTCAAGCAGGGGCGTAGACCCCCCCTCCCCCCCACGCCAGGCTACCGCCGCCGGCGATAATCTACGAGATTTAAATTGAGCCCGTACTCGGACAAGAAATCCCGAAGGGAAGTAATTTACGAGATATACGAGATTTCGCTCGCGCAGCGAGCAGGAGTATCAAGACCGGCTCCCGCCCCTAATTTGCGTAATTCGCCGTTTAATTTTAATTATTAATTCTTAATTTTTAATTTTCCCCGATTCGCCGTTCTGAATTAACACACTAACATACTAACACATTCACGCATTCACGCATTCCCATATTCGCCGTTCCAAATTAGTTAATTTTTTTAGATATTTTTTTAGTGAATTTTCTAAAGATTTTGATGCCGTAGGCCGACCCTCATCCTGCGCCAGGCGTAGCCGCCGGCGCAAGATTTACGAGATTTGAAACGACCCCGCACCCGGCCGAAAACCGCGCAGCGCAGTAATTTACGAGATTTACGAGATCTCTGCCCGTAGGGCTAGGCGATTCAAGACCGGCTCCCGCCCCCATAATTCGCATAATTCGTATAATTCGCCGTTCCACTTACAGCTCACAGCTTAATACTTATAATTTTAAAAATATTTTCTTATATTAAAAATAATTCGTAACTTTGCATTTCGAAAGAAAAGTGTGGTTTGTCTCGTTAGGGTAGTCAGTTGTGTTGTGTAAGTTGTTTATTATAAACAATATGCCACCATTTATCCTAGGCACGGGACAGGCCTTCGCCGTGAATGAAAGTCCCGAGAACCATCAAATTTTAATTATTAATTATTATTTTTTAATTTTTAATTTTCAACATGAAAATTTCCGTAGCAGGTACCGGCTATGTCGGTCTCAGTATCGCCACCCTGTTGGCACAACATAACGACGTCACTGCCGTCGACGTCGTCCCCGAGCGCGTCGACCTCGTGAACCATAAGAAGTCGCCCATCCAGGACGACTATATCGAGGACTACCTGGCCAACAAGCCCCTCTCGCTCAAGGCCACCCTCGATCAGGAGGCCGGCTACCGCGACGCTGAGTTCGTTGTTATCGCCGCCCCCACCAACTACGATAGCCAGAAAAACTTCTTCGACACCTCCGCCGTCGAGTCGGTTATTGACGCTGTGCTGAAGGTCAACCCCGACGCCGTGATGGTCATCAAGAGCACCATCCCCGTGGGCTACACCCGCAGCCTCTATGTGAAATACAGGAAACAAGGCGTGAAGAAGTTTAACCTGCTGTTCTCGCCCGAGTTCCTGAGGGAGAGCAAGGCCTTGTACGACAACCTCTATCCCAGCCGTATCATCGTGGGCATCCCCAAGATGATGAGCGAGGCTTTTGAGGAGGAGAACGAAGCCATCAAGGCCCTTACCGACCTGGACTGGCTCACGGAGAAAGCGCACCAGTTTGCCGCATTGCTGAAAGAGGGTGCCATCAAGCAGGATGTGCCGATGCTCTTCATCGGTATGAAAGAGGCCGAGGCGGTGAAGCTGTTTGCCAACACTTATCTGGCCCTTCGTGTGAGCTACTTCAACGAACTGGACACCTACGCCGAGGTGAAAGGTCTCGACACGCAGGCCATCATCGACGGCATCTGCCTCGATCCGCGCATCGGCAGCCACTACAACAACCCGAGCTTCGGCTATGGTGGCTATTGCCTGCCCAAGGACACGAAGCAGCTCTTGGCCAACTACGAGGACGTGCCGGAAGACCTCATCCGTGCCATCGTGGAGAGCAACCGCACAAGGAAGGACTTTATCGCCGATCAGGTGTTGCGTATGGCGGGGTATTATACCGAGTCCTCACAATATGACCAGAGTAAGGAAGCCGACCTCACCATCGGCGTGTTTCGTTTGACCATGAAATCCAACTCCGACAACTTCCGTCAGTCGTCCATCCAAGGCGTAATGAAGCGCGTGAAGGCCAAAGGTGCGAAGGTGATTATCTACGAGCCGACATTAGAGGATGGAACGACCTTCTTCGGAAGTCTTGTGGTGAACGACCTCGCGAAGTTTAAGGCCATGAGCCAGGCCATCATTGCGAATCGCTACGACAGCTGCCTTGATGACGTTAAGGAAAAGGTTTATACTAGGGATATATTTAAGAGAGATTAGTTTTTCGCTGACGCTTTAAGATGTAAGATGTACGATGTAAGATGTATGATGTCAGATGTAAGATGTAGGGTTCGCAGATAAAAGAACGTTCCAACATTTCCCATCAAACCAATCACATCTAACATCTAACCTCTTCCCTCTAACATCAATTATCAATTATCAATTCTCAATTGTCAATTCGACCATGTTCGACCTTAACCATAAAACCATCCTCGTCACCGGATCGGCTGGCTTCATCGGGGCCAACCTCGTCAAGCGTCTCTTCAAAGAGATGACTGAAGGCACCATTATCGGCCTCGACAACCTCAACAACTACTACGACGTCTCCCTCAAGGAGTACCGCCTCCGCGAGCTTGAAACCCTTCATTCTCAATTTTCAACTATCAATTATCAATTCTTTAAGGGTTCCATAGCCGATAAAGATCTAATAAACAAGCTTTTTACTGACTATCAGTTCGATATTGTAGTCAACCTCGCTGCCCAAGCTGGTGTCCGCTACAGCATCGAGAACCCTGACGCCTACATCGAGAGCAACATCCTCGGCTTTTACAACATCCTTGAAGCCTGTAGGCATTCGATGGATGATGTAAGATGTAAGATGGATGGGTACCACGGTGTTCAGCATCTGGTCTATGCCAGTAGCAGTAGCGTCTACGGCGGCAACAAGAAGGTCCCCTTCAGCGTTGACGACCGTGTGGACAACCCCGTGAGCCTCTATGCCGCCACCAAGAAGAGCAACGAGCTCTTCGCCCATTGCTACAGCAAGCTCTACAACATCCCCAGCACCGGCCTCCGTTTCTTCACCGTCTACGGCCCCGCAGGAAGACCCGATATGGCTTATTTCGGCTTCACCAACAAACTCCTGAAAGGCGAGACCATCCAGATCTACAACTATGGCAACTGCCGCCGCGATTTCACCTACGTGGACGACATCGTGGAAGGCATTGTACGGGTAATGAAGAAGGCGCCTGAAAAAAAGACAGGCAAAGACGGCTTGCCTATCCCGCCTTACAAGGTTTATAACATCGGTGGGGGACAGCCGGAGAACCTGCTTGATTTTGTGCAGACCCTCCAAGAGGAGCTTGTCCGTGCAGGCGTGTTGCCCGAGGACTATGACTTCGAAGCTCACAAGCAGCTCGTTCCCATGCAGGCGGGGGATGTGCCGGTGACGTATGCCGACAGCACCGCTTTGGAAAGAGATTTTGGGTTTGTGCCGAAGATTACTTTGCGAGAAGGATTAAGATCCTTTGCTGAATGGTATAAGGAATACTACATGTAATATTTCAAAAGTATAATGAAACATTTAATCATACACAATGTTGGTCCGATAAAAGAAGTTGATATTGAACTGAAAAGGTTCAACTTCATCATTGGTCCTCAAAGTAGTGGCAAAAGCACAGTCGCAAAGATTTTGAGTACCTGTGAATGGATAGAGAAAGAGGTGGAAACAACGCGCAATGAGCATGCGATTGGCAACGGAGAAAACTATAGGACATTGGTGGAAGGTTTCCATAAAATGGAAGACTATTTTGATCAAGGCAAAGAATCGTTTGTTTCATATTCTACCGACTTCATCGAAATATGCTATGAACATCGTGAGTTTAATGTTCATCTAAAACGAGAAGTGCCCTATCACCGTCAAAAGATATGCTATATTCCTGCCGAACGTAATATGGTGACGCTGCCAGAACTGAAGGGTTTTGAATTCAGTACCACCAATCTTCGTAGTTTTCTGTTTGACTGGTATCGTGCTCGTGAGTATTATTCTCCTCAAAACAAGACTAACGTTTTGGGATTAGGCGTGCAGTATTATTACGATGCTGAAATGGCCACTAAGAATGACCGTATTCAGCATGTCAACGGACAGACCTATGATATTTCATTGAGCAATTCTTCGAGCGGTTTGCAATCATTGACCCCGCTATTAGTAATGCTACAATACTATACCGATCAATATTTCCAAGAGTATGACTTCAAAAACTCTTTTGAGCAAAACTCAAAAAGCAAACAATTACGTTTAGCATTGACTCGTGAAGTGGCATTGTCCCAATATAAGCCTGATTTTAAGGAAGAAGAAGTGGCTCAGCTTGTAAAACAGTTCAATGAAGCATTGCATCGACACGACAAACAAGCTGAAGAGATTTTTAGATCTTACGAAGAAGCTTGTGATCGATTGTTGATTCCTAATCGCACCACATTTATTATTGAAGAGCCAGAACAGAACCTTTATCCTTTTACCCAGGTAGCATTGATAGAAGCCGTTATCAAATTATGCTCCAATGGTCGCAAGCATGGATGCACAATCACTACCCATAGTCCTTTTGTGCTGAACTATTTGAACGTCCTAATTGCTCGCTATTACAAAAATGTTGCAGATGCCGTGAAATTGGATCCGATGGAACTTGGTGTTTTTGGTACCAATGACGGACGGTTGTCAGACTTGATGCAATATAATCCAAAGACGGGAGAAAACAGTGTAAATGCGGAAGATTTGGTTGAGGCCATGCGCGACATGTATACCCAATACCGTCAGATAAGGGAAATGTAGTTTTATGTTAAAAGAGTTATTCGAAGGACATTTCTACGGTACATTTCACCAACTTGGCGAAAGGGTGTTGCTATTAGACGAAAAGACTGAGAAGGGCGATTTTTCTTTATTGGATGATAAATCGTGTCGCAATTGCCGTTATATATGTGAAGAAAGCATTACAAGTAGAGAGCAGTTAAGGGTAAGCGCCGAACAAACTGTCAATGTCATCAGTATAGACCAAGTTTTCAGTTATGTTGAAGAGGATTTGGGTGAGAGATGCGACTATATGCTTGATAATCATCAAGCTATTGTTCTGGTAGAGATGACGTGCTCTAGCTCTGGCTATGTGAAGGACAAAAGACAAAAGGCAAAAAGTCAGTTGTACAACACTTTATGTGTATTGTTCACCAGTCCGTTAGTTAAAGAACATATCGAAAAACATATTATAAGATATGTGGTATTCTCATGGAAAGAGACTTTTGCCCCCGATTTGGAGGAAGACATTGTGGAACGCAACATGGCAGAGATGACTATCATGACAGATGTCATCTATTCTCCTGATAATGAGTTGAAATTTGATTTTGGTTTTAAACTGCGAGAAATACGTTATCCAGATACTCTTGTTCTATGATTGCGGTTTGTAGTTGAGAGATATTAAGGTATCTATCTTAGGAGTGTCAGAAGTAAGAGGTGGAGAGAAAAGATGTAAGAGGTGTCGCCCTCGGGCAGGCAAGAAAAAATTAACGCCAAATTAACGTCGAATTACACGGTAATTAACGTTGAAGAAAGGGAAGGGATAATAAACATATAATTGCCGTTAATTGTCCGTATAATTATTCGTTAATTGTCGTTGTTCGAACCTCGTCAAACATGAAAATGAATTAATGTCCAATTAACGTCGAATTACACGGTAATTAACGTTGAAGAAAGTGAAGGGATAATAAAACATACAATTGCCGTTAATTGTCCGTATAATTGATTCGTTAATAGCGGCTACAACAAATTCAGTTCGTAATATAATCGTACCAAAATCGTACTATTATCCATCATATAAAGAACTATTATGCTCTACGACAGCTTTGGTACTTTAGATCTCTTTTAACTACTCATTATCAATTGTCAATTATCAATTCTCAATTATAAAAAAATGTCAGTATTCAAAGACAAAGTATTACTAATTACCGGAGGCACCGGCAGCTTCGGCAACGCCGTGCTGAACCGTTTCCTCCGCACGGATATCGGCGAAATCCGCATTTTCTCTAGAGACGAGAAGAAGCAGGACGATATGCGTCATGACTTCCAAGCCCGTATGCCCGAAGTGGCCAACAAGATCAAATTCTACATCGGCGATGTGCGCAACAAGAGCACGCTGAAGTATGCCATGCAAGGGGTCGACTATGTGTTTCATGCAGCCGCATTGAAGCAGGTGCCCTCGTGTGAGTTTTTCCCGATGGAGGCTGTCAAGACCAATGTGATAGGTACCGATAACGTCCTCGATGCTGCCATCAATGAAGGCGTGAAATGCGTGATTTGTTTGAGCACCGATAAGGCGGCCTATCCCATCAACGCCATGGGCATCACCAAGGCTATTGAGGAGAAGATTGCAGTGGCCAAGAGCCGCCTAAGCGGCGACACCAAAATCTGCTGCACCCGCTATGGCAACGTGATGTGCAGCCGCGGCTCGGTCATCCCGCTGTGGATCGACCAGATCCGCAAGGGCAACCCTATCACCCTCACCGAACCCAATATGACTCGTTTCATCATGTCGCTCGAAGAAGCGGTGGATCTCGTTCTCTTCGCCTTCGAGCATGGCAAGAACGGTGACATCATGGTGCAGAAAGCCCCTGCCTGTACCATGCAGACACAAGCCGAAGCCGTCTGTGAGTTGTTTGGTGGCAAGAAGGAAGAGATCAAAATCATCGGCATCCGCCACGGCGAGAAGATGTATGAGACCTTGCTCACCAAGGAAGAAGCGGCCAAGGCCATCGACATGGGCAACTTCTATGCCGTGCCTGCCGACAACCGCGACCTCAATTACGACAAATTTTTCAAGGAAGGTGACGTCAAGCGTGCCACCATCGAGGAGTTCAACAGCAATAACACCTATCGCCTCAATCTCGAAGAGACCAAGGCTAAGATTGCTTCGCTGGAGTATATCCAGAATGAATTAAACGGAATACCGAATTTAGTTTGACGCTCACAGAATACGATTTATAACTCACACAGATACCACAGATTACACAGATATGGCATCATTCGCAAATAATGGAAAACTCAAACTCTTGATCATCGTCGGCACGAGGCCCGAGATCATAAGACTCGCCGCGGTGATTAACAAGTGCCGTCAATACTTCGACACGATATTGGCTCACACTGGCCAGAACTATGACTATAACCTCAATGGCGTTTTTTTCAAGGACCTGAAACTCGCCGACCCTGACGTGTATATGGACGCCGTGGGCAACGACTTGGGCGAGACCATGGGCAACATCATAGCCAAGAGCTATCAGCTGATGGTGGAGATCAAGCCTGATGCTGTCTTGGTCTTGGGCGATACAAATAGTTGCCTCAGCGTGATCGGCGCCAAGCGCCTCCATATTCCGATCTTCCACATGGAAGCGGGCAACCGTTGCAAGGACGAATGTCTGCCCGAGGAGACCAACCGCCGCATTGTGGATATCATCAGCGATGTGAACATGGCCTACAGTGAGCACGCGCGCCGTTATCTGGCCGACACAGGCCTCCCAAAGGAACGTACTTACGTTACGGGTTCGCCTATGGCCGAGGTGTTGCACAACAACCTCGCCGAGATTAAGGCCTCTGATATCCATCAGCGTCTGGGTTTGCAGAAGGGCAAGTACATCCTTTTGAGTGCACATAGAGAAGAGAACATCGACACGGAGAAGAACTTCCTGTCGTTGTTCAATGCCATTAACAAGATGGCGGAGAAGTACGACATGCCGATTCTCTACAGTTGCCATCCTCGTTCGCGCAAGCGTCTTGAGGCCAGCGGTTTCCAACTCGACAAACGTGTCATCCAACATGAGCCCCTCGGCTTCCACGACTACAACTGCCTTCAGATGAATGCATTCTGTGTGGTTTCCGACAGTGGCACCCTTCCAGAAGAGAGTTCGTTCTTCACCTCAGTGGGTCATCCTTTCCCTGCGGTCTGCATCCGCACCAGCACCGAGCGCCCCGAGGCTCTCGATAAAGGCTGTTTCGTGCTGAGCGGCATCGACACCCAAGGCCTTCTGCAGAGTGTGGATATTGCTGTCGAGCTGATCAAAGACGGCCATCACGGCATCCCGGTTCCGGATTATGTTGACGAGAATGTGTCGACCAAGGTGGTCCGTATCATTCAAAGCTATGTCGGTGTAGTCAATAAAATGGTCTGGAGGAAATACTGATCTCACACAGAAAATACTGTCACACAGATGGCACAGATAACACAGATATGGCTCGCTGTAGCGAGCAGGCTGCCGCAGGCAAAATCTGTGAAATCCGTGAAATCTGTGTGAGGGAAAAACAAAAATCAGAGTGAAATGAAGATATTAGTGACAGGTGCAAAAGGCTTCGTAGGGAAAAACCTCTGCGCCTCGTTGAAGAATATACAAGAAGGAAAAGACAAGCGTTTCCCCGAGCTGAAGATCGATGCTATCTTTGAGTACGACCTGGGCAACACCCCAGAGGAGCTGGACGCATGGTGCCGCGAGTGCGACTTCGTGTTCAACCTCGCCGGCGTCAACCGTCCCCAGAACCAAGAGGAGTTCATGCAAGGTAACTTCGGCTTCGCCAGCACGCTGCTTGACACTTTGAAGAAATATAACAACCGCTGCCCCGTGATGCTGAGCTCATCACAACAAGCCTCGCTGACAGGTCGTTTTGGTAACTCCGAATACGGCCGCAGCAAAAAGGCAGGCGAGGAATTGTTCTTAAAGTATCAGGATGAGACAGGTGCCAAGGTGCTGATTTATCGTTTCCCCAACCTCTTCGGCAAATGGTGTCGTCCCAACTACAACAGCGCGGTAGCCACCTTCTGCAACAACATCGCCAACGACCTGCCCATCACCGTCAACGACCCGAGCGTGGAGTTGGAATTACTTTATATCGACGACCTTGTGGACGAGATGATAGCCGCCCTGCAAGGCAAGGAGCATCGCTGCGATTTCGACGGTCTGGGTGTGTTCCCGATGGAGAAAGGACCATATTGCTATTGTCCCGTCACGCATCACGTGAAGTTGGGTGAAATCGTAGACCTGCTCTATCGTTTCGCTGAGCAGCCCAAGACCCTGACCATTCCAGAGATTCCCAACGGCAGCTTCGCCAAGAAACTTTACAGCACCTATCTCTCGTATCTCCCGAAGGAGAAAGTCGCCTTCCCGCTGAAGATGAACATCGACGCTAGAGGTTCCTTCACCGAGCTGGTGCATACCTTGAATTGTGGCCAAGTGAGCATCAACATCAGCAAGCCTGGTATCACCAAGGGACAGCACTGGCACCACACCAAGTGGGAGTTTTTCATCGTGGTCAGTGGTCACGGCCTCATCCAGGAGCGCAACCTCAACGACCCCGAAGGCCAGGTCATCGAATTCGAGGTCACGGGCGACAACATCCAATGCATCCACATGTTGCCCGGATATACGCACAATATCATCAACCTCTCCGAAACCGAGAACCTTGTCACGGTGATGTATTGCAACGAGGTCTTTGATCCTGCTCACCCGGATACGTTCTTTGATCCCGTATAATTAACATCAGAAATACCGGAAAAATAGATGTTGATTTCCACCGCCATATTAGACGAGCTGACGGCTCAGGCAAAAGCCTCCCCGAGGCTTAGAATGAACCTCGACCTGCGCAACACCCCCACCGACCAAAGCCAGCGCATGCTGAACGCCTTGGAGCCTGGCACGGTGATGCCCATCCACCGACACCGCCATACTTCCGAAACCGTGGTAGTGCTCCGTGGCAAGGTGAAGTGGCTCTATTACAACGACCAAGGCGAGCTGACCGACACCATCCTCGTTGAAGCCGGCAGCGACATCTGCGGCCTCAGCGTTCCCATGGGACAATGGCATTCCTTGGAGTGCCTTGAGAGCGGCAGTGTGATTTTGGAGTGCAAGGATGGTGCTTGGGAAGCATTGGGCGAGATTGATGTTATAGAATAATAGTTTTAAAATCTAATAATATGAAGAAACTTATTATCGCAGTAGCAATCATTGCATTGGCGACAACAGCCTTTGCTCAGAATGAAGAACCCGCCAGAAATACTTGGGGGGCAAAATTAACAGAATCAAATTTTCATTTAGGATTAGATCTTCAAACCAAGTACATTTGGCGCGGTATGGAGATGATGACCGAAGATGCTTCGCCAGTACTCTTCCCTAGTGTTAATTATTCCAACAAAGGTTTTTATGCCTATGTGTTGGGCGGCTATTCCATTAATGGTAAGTATAGTGAGGTCGATTATGGTATCAGCTACACTTACAAGTGGTTTACTATTGGGGTAAATGATTACTATTATCCTACGACCACCATGCCTCAGGATCACTATTTTAATTACAAGAGGAGAGAAACAGGGCATTGGCTTGAAGCGGCAGTCACAGTGGCTCCTGAAAGGGTTCCTTTGTATTTGACGGTGAGCAATTTCTTCTATGGAGCAGATAAGTACCAAATAGTTAATGAAGATGGTAACGCCGAAGACACGCAGGCTTATTCTACCTACGCTGAATTGGGTACTTATTATGATTTTCTTAATGACCACAGATTGTCATTAGCTTTAGGTGCTGCCTTTAACAAAAGTTGCTACAATGGTTATGACAAAGACTTTGGTATTTGCAATGTCGAAATAAAATATACATATAATTTGGCAATTAAAGATTTTACCTTGCCTCTTAGCACGTTGTTTATTTACAATCCTGTGTACAACAAAGCACACATCAATTTCATGGCATCGTTTGCTTTCTAGGTCAATAC
>JAEEGK010030683.1_pt1 | contig 10642 bp, 10 predicted proteins | sample 8958771 | NCBI WGS metagenome assembly JAEEGK01 (sample SAMN16246547, study PRJNA631951) | gut metagenome | biome: gut microbiome; feature: rumen; material: SC-attached | host: Bos | place: Iran: Karaj | collected 2018-10 | reverse complement strand
TTGTGCCAAGAAATTATATTCAACATATCTGAGTTATTTGCCAAAGGAGAAGGTGGCTTTCCCGCTGAAGATGAATGTGGATGAACGTGGTAGTTTTACGGAGCTGGTTCATACACTGAGCAGTGGACAGGTGAGCATCAATATCTCCAAGCCGGGTATTACGAAGGGGCAGCACTGGCACAATACCAAGTTTGAGCAGTTTATTGTGGTGAAAGGACATGGTCTCATTCAGCAACGTAATCTCAATGACCCTGAAGGGAAAGTTCTGGAGTGGGAGGTAGATGGCGATCACATCCAAGCTGTCCACATGCTCCCTGGCTATACGCATAATATCATCAACCTCTCCGATACCGAAGACCTTGTAACTGTGATGTATTGCAACGAAATCTTCAATCCAAATAAACCAGATACATATTTTGAAAAGGTAGAATAAGGGTAAAAAGGTAAAAAGGCAGTGAAAAGGTAAAAAAGTAAAAGGGTAAAATGGAAATAAAGCATTTTAAGAACGATGGCAAGCTGAAGCTGTTGATTATCGTAGGTACGCGGCCGGAGATTATCCGTTTGGCGGCGGTGATCAATAAGTGTCGGCAGTATTTTGACTGTCTGCTGGCGCATACCGGTCAGAATTATGATTATAACCTGAATGGGGTGTTTTTTAAGGACCTCAAATTGGCTGATCCGGATATCTATATGGAGGCGGTGGGTGATGACCTCGGCAGTACGATGGGTAACATCATCGACAAGTCGTATAAGGTGATGGTGGAGACGAAGCCCGATGCTGTGCTGGTATTGGGCGATACGAACTCGTGTCTGAGTGTGATAGGTGCGAAGAGACTGCATATCCCTATTTTCCATATGGAGGCTGGTAACCGCTGTAAGGACGAGTGCCTGCCGGAAGAGACGAATCGTCGCATCGTTGATATTATTAGCGATGTGAATATGGCTTATAGTGAGCATGCACGTCGCTACTTGGCAGACTGCGGTCTGCCGAAGGAACGCACGTATGTGACGGGGAGTCCGATGGCGGAGGTGTTGCATCAGAACCTCGCTGAGATCGAGGCATCGGATATTCACCAGCGTCTGGGTTTGGAGAAAGGGAAGTATATCCTGCTCTCTGCGCATCGCGAGGAGAATATTGATACTGAGAAGAATTTCCTTTCGCTATTTAATGCGATTAATAAGATGGCAGAGAAGTATGATATGCCCATTCTTTATAGCTGTCATCCTCGTAGCCGTAAGCGTCTCGAGTCCAGCGGCTTCCAACTCGACAAGCGCGTGATTCAGCATGAACCCTTGGGATTCCATGACTACAACTGTCTGCAAATGAATGTTTTTGCAGTGGTGTCGGACTCAGGCACTCTGCCAGAAGAGAGCAGTTTCTTCACTTCTGTCGGTCATCCTTTCCCTGCGATTTGTATCCGGACCTCTACGGAGAGGCCTGAGGCCTTGGATAAGGCTTGTTTCTTCATCGCTGGCATCGATGAGAAGAGTCTTTTGCAGGCGGTCGATACTGCTGTCGTCATGCATCGGAATGGGGATTATGGTATTCCTGTGCCGGATTATATTGAGGAGAATGTCAGTACCAAGGTGGTGAAGATTATTCAATCTTATACAGGGATTGTCAATAAAATGGTATGGAGGAAATACTAATTTCCCCCATAACCCCAAAAAATAAAAAGGCAGGCGCGAGATTGATCTTGCGCCTGCTTTTTTTTCCTTGCAAACTCCCTTGCAAGGTTCCACCTTGCTGTGGGATATCCCCCATACCTTTTTTTGCAGGGTTCCACCCTGCAGGTCACCAACAACCCCAACCCCTTCTTGTCCTTAAGAAGGGGCTTCGAACCTTTTCCCAAACCCTTTTCCAATCGTTGGAAAAGGGCTTAACCGCTCCTCCTGTCGCTCTTACATTAATGTATCCTCGACCCATCAAAGGGTCGGGATGTTTTTTTTATCGACTACGCTAGACGCTGGTCGATTAGATGCTGGTCGATTAAATGCTGGTCGATTTGGCTGCGGTAGCAGCATAACCTTAATAATCTATGCCATCGATTAACACCGGGGGTATAAGGGGCGAGGAGCCCCTTTTTTTATTGATAATGACCCAACCGCTTTTTTTACGGGTGGGTGGGTAGTGAAGGCTGAAAGGCGAGGACGAAGGTCTTGGCTATTAGACAAGGACGTAGGTCTTGACTATCAGCTGGAGCGGGGGGATACTTTTGTTATCCCTGCGTAAATAGCGGGGTGACCCCCTGTATTGTAACATTGTTAAAGAATGTAAATCGTTTGGCCTTTTTGGGAAGATGATGTATCTTTGTGGCGTCAATAATGACAAAGTTAACTGGAAGTCTTACTAAGGAAGACCAAAATGAAAAAATTTGATTTACATCTCAGAGCCCTTTGTGGCGTGGCGCTTTTTGTAAGCGCAGTGGTAACCTTCAGTAGCTGTACTGAGGAAGTTGATAACCTCTCTAATCAGGAGACCAGAAGATGTGCACCGGTGAGCGTGCATGTGAAGGACTTCTCCGTTTCGATGGAAGATTTTCCGGGGACAAGAAGCGCTGAGAGTCCTGCCGGTTACAAAGATGTGCAGGCGATGACGCTGGCGTTCTATGAGGGTGCGACCGAGGTCTGCAAGGTGACGCAACTGAAGGACAATCACAGCACCTACGAGACTTTCGGGGATTTTACTTGCAGCTTGCCGCTTGGGTCGTACACGATGGTAGTGGTGGCGCGTGACAGTCTCGAGGGGGATGTGTTTACGCTGACGAGTCCGACGGTGGCGGCCTATACATCGGAAAAGGTGCGCGAGACGTTTGCGAAGACGCAGCCTGTTGTGGTAAGTGGTACGGCAGCGATGGATCTCGGTACGATTACGTTAAACCGTGTGATCTCCAGGTTGGGGATCGTGTCAACGGATAAGCGACCGGCGAATGCGGCGAAGATCAGGACCACGTTTGGTGGTGGCAGCAAGCGCTTTAATCCGACGACGGGACTGGCAGCAGATGATGCCGGGTTCGTGACGGTGAGTCTGCCGAGTGCGGCTCCTGGTGCGGCGATTAAGATTGGTAATTCCCTGTTCCTGGCGAGCGATGAGGAGAAGATGGACGTGACCATCGAGGTACTGGATGCCAATGACGAGGTATTATATACAAAGGTGGTGGAAGATGTCCCCTTGAAGCGGAATCGGATGACGAAGCTCACCGGTGCCCTGTTTAATGCCACTGCGACCAGTGCTTTCCAGCTAGAAACAACCTGGCTGCCAGCAGTAGATATCCCCATCTAACCTATCACTCGGGCCAGGCCCCGGTGATAGGTCCCTGCCGCCACCTATCACTCGGGCCAGGCCCCAGTGATAGGTTTTTGGGCATGTAACATGTAAAATGTTAAATTGAAGGGGAAATGTATGGCGGTATCGGAAAAAAGTCGTACCTTTGCACCGCAAAATCAAAAAGAATGGATCATCATAAGCAAGCGGCGTTGGAAATGGGAACGAAGCCTGTGGGGCAGTTGCTTTGGCAGTATGCCCTGCCGGCCATCGTGGCCATGTCGGCGTCGAGTCTCTATAATATCATCGACCGGGCGATGATCGGTCAGATCGTGGGTCCGGAAGCCATCGCGGGTCTGGGCATCACGTTCCCCTTTATGAACCTGAGCGCGGCCTTCGGTGCGGCGGTGGGCGTGGGCTCGAGTGCCTCTATCAGTGTGAAGTTAGGACAGAAGGACTACCCGACAGCTCAGAATCTGCTGGGTAATACCCTGACCCTGAACCTGATCATCGGTTTCTCGTTTATGGTGATCTGTCTGCTGTTCCTGGACCCGATCCTGCTGTTCTTCGGCGCCAGCGAGGTGACGTTACCCTACGCCCGTGAGTTTATGACGGTCATCCTGTTGGGTAATGTGATGACCCACATGTATTTTGGTATGAATGCCGTGCTCCGAGCAGCAGGTAAGCCTAAACACGCCATGTATTCGGTGCTGTCAACAGTGGCGATGAACATCGTGCTGGTGGTGCTGTTCGTCTGGTGGTTCCGATGGGGCATCCGCGGCGCAGCCTTGGCGACGGTGACTTCGCAGACGATGGCGATGTGCTGGCAGTTGTGGCTCTTCTCGAACAAAAATGAGATCCTACACCTGCAGCGTGGCATCTACAAGCTGAAGCAGCGGCTGGTGACCAGTATCATTGGCATCGGCATCTCACCTTTCCTGATGAACGTCTGCTCGTGCGTAATCGTGATCTTTATGAACAACCAGTTCGTGCGCTACGGCGGCGACATGGCGGTAGGGGCCTACTCGATCGCCAACTCGGTGGTGATGATGTTCTTTATGTTTGTGATGGGGGTGTGCCAGGGCATGCAGCCGATCGTGGGCTACAACTACGGCGCCAAGCAATACGACCGCATGTTCCGTTGCCTGTATCTCGCCATCGCCTGTGCCACTGCCATCCTGTTGGTGGGTTGGGGCCTGTCGATGCTGTTCCCCAGAGAGATCGCCCGCGTCTTTACCACTGACGAGACGCTGATTGAACTGTCGGCCCGGGGTATCAAACTCGACATGCTGGTGTTCTTCGTCGTCGGTTCGCAGGCCACCATCACGCATTTCTTCCAGAGTATCGGCAAGGTGAAGGTCTCGATCTTCCTCTCGCTCTCCCGCCAGCTGTTCCTGTTGCTGCCGATGGCGTATGTGTTCCCGCTGTTCTGGGATCTCGACGGTGTCTGGTACTCGATGCCCGCGAGTGATTTCGGCTCGTTCGCCATGACGATCCCGATGCTAATATGGTATATGAGGAGGTTGAGAAAATGAAAAAGATAGGCATTTTAAGCGACACCCACAGCTACTGGGATGAGAAGTACTTGCACTACTTCGAGCCCTGCGACGAGATCTGGCACGCCGGCGATATCGGCAGCGTGGAGGTGGCTGACCGACTGGCAGCCTTCCGACCCTTCCGCGCGGTCTGCGGCAACTGCGACGGCGGCGACCTGCGACTGATGTACCGCGAACTGAACCGCTTTAAGTGCGAGGATGTGGATGTGCTCATCAAGCATATCGGCGGCTATCCCGGCAACTACGATTTCAGCGTCCGCTCGACGCTCTTCGCGAACCCGCCGCAGCTCTTCATCGCCGGCCACTCGCACATCCTGAAGGTGAAATTCGATAAGACGCTGAATCTGCTGCACATCAACCCCGGCGCCGCAGGCATCCAAGGCTGGCACAAGGACCGTACCCTCGTCCGCCTGACCATCGACGGCTGCGAATTCAAAGATCTGGAAGTCATTACATTAGGAGACAACAAAACAAGTTTATAAGATATGAAAAGAACAATCGTTATTACTGGTGGCGCAGGCTTTATTGGAAGTCACGTGGTGCGCCTGTTCGTGAACAAGTACCCCGAGTATCACATCATTAACCTCGACAAGCTGACGTATGCCGGCAACCTGGCCAACCTCAAGGACATCGAGAACAAACCCAATTACGAGTTTGTGAAGATGGACATCTGCGACTTCGACGCGTTCTACAAGCTCATGCAGGACAAGAAGGTCGATGGTATCATCCACCTCGCAGCCGAGAGCCACGTGGACCGCAGCATCAAGGATCCCTTCACCTTCGCCAAGACGAACGTGATGGGCACCCTCTCCCTCCTCCAGGCCGCCAAGCTCTACTGGGAATCACTCCCCGAGAAGTATGAAAACAAGCGCTTCTACCACATCAGTACCGACGAGGTGTATGGCGCCCTCGAACTGACCCATCCCGAAGGTATTGAACCGCCGTTCACCACCACCGCTTCGAGTGCCGAACATCACCTGGCCTACGGCGACCAGTTCTTCCTCGAGACCACGAAGTACAATCCCCATTCACCGTACTCTGCCGCCAAGGCCAGCTCAGACCACTTCGTCCGCGCCTACCACGACACCTACGGCATGCCCGTGGTCGTGACGAACTGCTCGAACAACTACGGCCCCTACCAGTTCCCCGAGAAACTGATCCCGCTGTTCATCAATAACATCCGCCACCGCAAGCCGCTGCCCGTCTATGGCAAGGGCGAGAACGTGCGCGACTGGCTCTACGTCGAGGACCATGCCCGTGCCATCGACGTGATTTTCCACGAGGGTAAGATCGCTGACACGTATAACATCGGTGGCTTCAACGAGTGGAAGAACATCGACATCATCAAGGTGGTGATCAAGACCGTGGATCGTCTGCTGGGCCGCAAGGAAGGTGAGGACATGGACCTCATCACCTTCGTGACCGACCGCGCCGGACACGACCTGCGTTACGCCATCGACTCCACGAAGCTCCAGCGCGAACTCGGTTGGGAGCCTTCACTCCAGTTCGAGGAGGGCATCGAGAAGACCGTCCGCTGGTACCTCGACAACCAGGAGTGGCTGGATAACGTGACCAGCGGTGACTACCAGAAGTATTACGATAACATGTATGCCAACAGATAAGAAGTATGAAGAAGATTTTGCTATTAGGCTCAGGTGAACTGGGCAAGGAGTTCGTGATTGCCGCCATGCGTGCCGGCCAGTATGTCATTGCTTGTGATCGTTACGACAACGCTCCTGCGATGCAGGTAGCTGACGAGCGCGAAGTGTTCTCCATGCTCGACGGTGATGCGCTCGAGGCTGTGGTGAACAAACATAAGCCCGACATCATCGTGCCCGAGATTGAGGCTATCCGCACGGAGCGTCTCTTCAAGTTCGAGGAACAGGGTATTCAAGTCGTGCCCTCAGCCCGTGCCGTCAATTACACGATGAACCGTCGTGCCATCCGCGATCTTGCTGCTAAGGAACTCGGACTCCGCACGGCCAAATATTTCTATGCCAAGACTTTCGAGGAGTTCAAGGCGGCTGCCGACGAGATCGGCTTCCCCTGCGTGGTGAAGCCCCTGATGTCGTCATCTGGTCACGGCCAGAGCTATGTCCACAACGATGGTGAATTGGAGCAGGCTTTCCGTGAGGCTATGGAGGGCTCGCGTGGCGATGTGAAGGAAGTGATTATCGAAGAGTTCATCGACTTCGATTCTGAGTTCACGCTGCTCACCGTCACCCAGCAGCACGGTTGGCCCACACTCTTCTGCCCGCCTATCGGCCATGTGCAGAAAGGTGGTGACTACCGTGAGTCCTGGCAGCCCTACAAGATTTCTGATGAGGCCTTGAAACAGGCTCAGATGATGGCCGACAAGGTAACCAAGGCGCTTACTGGTGCTGGTATCTGGGGTGTTGAGTTCTTCCTGACCAAACAGGGTGAAGTGATCTTCTCCGAGCTGTCTCCACGTCCGCACGATACGGGTATGGTGACTCTCGGTCATACCACCAACCTCTCTGAGTTCGAACTCCATCTGCGTGCCGTGCTGGGGTTGCCTATTGCTGGCATTCACCTGGAGCATGCCGGAGCCAGTGCTGTGATCCTTTCTCCGGTAGAGGCAAAGACTCCCGTGGATCGTTCGCTGTTACCTTACAACCTCGAAGAGGCCCTGAAGGAAGATCGCACCCGTATCCGTATCTTCGGAAAACCTGAGGCTCATAAGGGCCGTCGCATGGGTGTCGTACTCTGTTATGGCGAGGTTGGCGACGATGTTGATGCCCTTCGCGACAAGGCCAAGCGTTTGGCCAAGACCGTTATCGGCACCGACCCCTATATGAAGAAATGATAGGTCGTCTGATAGATTTACCCAAGATCGTTGACACGCGCGGTAACCTGACGGTGGCAGAGCAGATGCGCCATGTTCCGTTTGATATCGCGCGCGTCTATTGGACCTATGATATTCCAAGTGGCGGGCGTCGTGGCGGACATGCTCATCGCTCTTGCGAGGAGGTCGTCGTGGCTGTCAGCGGCTCCTTCGATGTGGTGCTCGACGATGGCTGCGGTCACAAGGAAGTCTATCACCTGAACCATCCCTATCAGGGCCTGTATATCGGCACGAAGGTATGGCGAACGCTCGAGGATTTCTCCTCTGGCGCTGTCTGTCTGGTACTCGCCTCCGAGCTGTTCGACGAGGATGAGTATATCTACGATTATAAGGAGTTTAAGCGACTGACTGAGTAATGTTCGGCATCATACGATATACACCAGCGAGGGCTGACGAATGGAATCGGTTCGTAGCTACGTCGAAGAATGGCACGTTCCTCTTCTTCCGCGACTACATGGACTATCATGCCGACCGGTTCCGCGACCATTCGCTGATGTTCTATCGTGATGGTGGGCTCTTTGCACTTCTGCCAGCCAATGAAGAGGGCGAGGTGTTGTGGTCGCATCGCGGACTGACCTATGGTGGTATCATCATGAATGAGAAGACCACTGCGGCCCGTGTTCTGCAGTTGTTCCGTGAACTGAATGATTACCTGCGTGCCGAGGGTTTCCGGAAGGTGGTCTATAAGCAGGTGCCGCATATCTTCCATCGCATTCCTTCCGAAGAAGACGCCTATGCGCTGACGAGTGTCTGTGAGGCCAGACTGAGGGATCGCAGCCTGTCGTCGGCCATTCTGCTGGCAACGCCCCCGAAGTGGCGTCGTGATCGCAGGTATGGGGCTAACAGGGCTTTTGCCGATGGCATCGTCGTTCAGGAGAGCGATGACTGGGCAGGTTTCTGGCAGGTGCTCACTGGTAACCTGCAGCATAAGTATGGAGCACGTCCAGTTCATTCGTTGGAAGAAATCCAGCTCCTTCATGCCCGTTTCCCTCACCATATCCGTCTGTTCACAGCTTCGAAAGACGCTCGGTTGCTTGGTGGTACGGTCCTCTACCTCACTCAGACCGTTGTCCACACCCAGTATATCTCTGCCTGTGAGGAGGGAAAGCGTTTGCGCGCTATCGATGCCCTGTTCGATGAGCTGTTGCACCATCGTCAGTGGAACAGGCCTTATTTCGATTTCGGCACCTCCAACGAAGAGGATGGACGCATTTTGGTGGAGCCTCTCATCTATCAGAAAGAAGGCTTTGGCGGACGAGGTATCTGTTATGACTGTTACGAGTACGACCTATGATCAGTTATCTTGACCTCAGGCAGGTGAATGCTCGCTACGATGACGAGATTCGCAACGCTGTCAGCCGCGTGCTCGACAGCGGGTGGTATCTACGTGGAGAGGCGACGCGGCGCTTTGAACAGCACTATGCCGACTATATCGGTACGCGCTACTGCGTCGGCTGTGCCAACGGCCTGGATGCGTTGACATTGATTTTCCGCGCCTATATCGATATGGGTGTGATGAAAGAGGGCGATGAGGTCATCGTGCCTGCCAACACCTATATCGCGAGCATCCTCTCTATCACCGAAAACCGCCTCCAGCCGATACTTGTGGAGCCTGATCCAGATACCCTCCAGATTGACGAACGGCTGATAGAACAGGCCGTTACCGCTCGAACCCGGGCTGTGATGATCGTTCATCTTTACGGGCGTTGTGCCTATACCGATAGGATAGGGGATATCTGCCGCCGTCATCACCTCAAGCTGATTGAAGACAATGCCCAGGCCCATGGCTGTCGTTTCCAGGACAAACTGACAGGCAGTCTTGGCGATGCGGCTGCTCATAGTTTCTATCCGACGAAGAATCTCGGAGCCTTGGGCGATGCCGGGGCTGTAACTACCAACGACGAGACGTTGGCCCAACTGATAGCTGCGCTCGGCAACTACGGGAGTGCTCAGAGATATAGCTTCGATCATGTAGGTAGGAATAGCCGCATGGATGAGATACAGGCGGCAGTGCTCGACATGAAGCTTCGCCATTTAGAAGAGGCCAATGCTGCCAGACGGGAGATTGCCTCCATATATATTAATAAGGTGAACAATCCATTGATACATATCCCCCGATGCGACAGAGACAGTGTATGGCATATTTTCCCTATTCTGTGTCCACAGCGTGATGCCTTGCGGCAGTATTTGCTCGATCATGGTGTAGAGACGCAGATACATTACCCGATACCTCCCCATCGTCAGCAGTGTTATCCTCAGTGGCATTATCTCTCTCTTCCCATCACAGAGCGCATTCACAGTCAGGAACTTAGCCTTCCTTGCAATCAGACGATGACAGCATCAGAGGTCGACCAGATATCCACCCTTCTTAATGATGTCTAACTTGATCTGCAACTTTTAGTCAACATGAGAAAGTCATTTCTTTACATCCTTGGTCGCACCTTCTATTGCCTTGGCGAACTCCCTCGCGCCCTCGAAACCTATTACGAGGCAGCCGACTGTGCAGATACGACGGCCGCAGATTGTGATTTTGCAAAACTGAGCCGAGTATATCATGTTTAACCTCGATGAAACGGCGGGGTTACGACTTAAAGCATCTGCATTCTAACTCATAGAACCGACTAACAATTTGCAAATTGTTAGTCTGTTTTTCGTTATAAGCGGTTCTGTTTGCTTTTCTTTTTGTACCTTTGCAGTCACAAAATGAAGCAAACAGCCATCATAGTACTTTTCAGCCTATTAGCGCAGTCAAATCTGTTGGCGCAAGAGACGAACAAGGACAGTATGCCACAAGCAGTCTGCCCTGTTGTCAAGATACAGCCTGAGCAGATGCCCAGTCTGAACACACCCCGTTCAGGCCACCATACTTTATGCGTGAACGGCGAGATTACTGTCTTTGGTGGACACACTTCAGGTTTTGTCCCCACCCGCACAGCAGAATATTTCAAGGACGGC
>JAEEGK010030681.1_pt1 | contig 10642 bp, 4 predicted proteins | sample 8958771 | NCBI WGS metagenome assembly JAEEGK01 (sample SAMN16246547, study PRJNA631951) | gut metagenome | biome: gut microbiome; feature: rumen; material: SC-attached | host: Bos | place: Iran: Karaj | collected 2018-10 | reverse complement strand
GTATAGACCTCCAGACGGAAATTCACAAAATACCGCTTCGTGCTGGTAGCCATTACGTTGGAAGCCTTTGCGTCGTACACCGTCAGATGACTGTCACGGTCAATGAACCGCACCCGGTAATCTCCCTCCGGCACTGACACCCTGAGGCCGTTATTAAAATCGAACCGCAGCCCCGGCACATCCGTTTCCTGGGTGGGCGCGGCAGGCGGGTCGAACACCATATACGGTTCTTTTCCCACGGCGTTATTTTCCATTTGCTTTTCTCCTTCTTACCTTTCCCTGTTCCGGATGCAGGTTGTAATCCGCCATCAGCCGCTGCACGGTCTGGCAGACTTGCCCCGAGCTGATGAAGCGGGTGCACTCGAACTCCCGCTCCGTTCCCGCGTGGCGGGGGCACCAGCCAAAGTCCGCATGGACGAATTCCTCGCTGCTGTCCGTCCAGCAGCCGTTGCACACGTGGAAGTTGATGACCCGGTAGGGCGTAAAAAACTCATTATACGGCAGGGTAAAACCGGAGACCATGATCACCGGCACGCCCGCGCCCCAGGCCAGCCAGGAAAGCCCGCTGGACAGGCCGATGAAGAAATCCGCGTGGCCCAGATAATCCACCCGCTCCTGCAGGGGCCGGGCACCCGTGAAATCCTCTGCCCCGTAGGGGATGGTATGCCAGTGCCGTCCGTAGCCGTGGCACTTTTCCTTGTCGATACACAGCACCCGGTAGCCCAGCGCCTTCAGGTAATCCACTGTCTCGATCCAGCCCCGGGGGTTGTTCCAGTACTTGGCCTGGCTGGTAGCCTGGGCCGCGATGCACACATAGGGCTCTTTGATGGGCCGCTTGCGTGACGGCGTCAGCACAGGCCGCCGCTCCACCACGTCCAGTCCCAGGATGTAGGGGATGTTGAGCTGTAACCCGATGACGCGGAAATCCGCCGGCTGGTGGAAGCGGTCGTCCGCCGGAAAGAAAATGCCCATATAGTAGGTGGCATAGCAGTCCGGCGGCGTCGTTCCCGGTTCGATAAACCGGATCTGGGGGTAAGCGGGGGCAAAAAGCCCGGCAATCTCCGGGCTCATGGAGCAATAGACATTGCACCGGTGCTTTTTGCGGAACTCCTCCGCGTAGGGGAACCAGGCCAGGATGTCCCCCAGCGTCCCCACCGGGTAGCGGATATGCACGTTGCGTCCCGCCAGGTCCAGGTCGTGGACCAGCGCAGGAACGCCGTCCTTCCAGATTTCCACCCGGAAATTAATGTAATATTTTTTTGTACTGGTGACCAGGGCGTTACGCCCCACCGCATCGTACAGGATAGAGCTGGTATCCAGATCCGTGAAACGGACCCGGTACTCCCCGTCGTCGGGCAGCAGTACCCTCGCCCCGTAATTAAAATCCAGCTTCACGCCCGGCAGACCGCTGTCCATCGTCACCGGCCCGGCGTCAAAGCTCACGTATGCTTTTTTCTTTTCCTCCGGCATAAACGAAACCCTCCGTTCCTTATTTACTAATTTAACGAAAACACCGGAAAAAAGCAAGAGGAGGTTTTGCTTCAGGCCTGTTATAAATGCTGCCGACAGCACGGACACGGCTGATAGTACAGCAACCCAGTCACAGGTTGCATAATATGTAGGTTTTGTCTTGTTTTTATTGATAAGCGGCCGATTTTGCTATATAATATGTTGGGATATTAATTAAATATTTATCATATGTTATTTGAAGCACCCTAAATTTGGAGGAAACCTTATGTGGCCAGTCAATCTTTGCCATGATTTCCGTTACGGCAAAATCATGTACAACCAGCTGGATCAATTTATCGGGAGATCGTTACGGCTTTACGGGGAATACAGCCAGGGCGAAGCGGATATTTTCGAGCAAATCGTTAAGCCGGGCCATATCGTGGTTGAAGCAGGCGCCAATATCGGATCCCATACGATCCATCTGGCACAGCTTGCAGGCGATCAGGGACAGGTTTGGGCGTTTGAGCCGCAACGGCTCGTCTTTCAGCTTCTTGCCGGAAACGTTGCGCTTAACAGCCTCACGAACGTCCATTGCCTGCAAAAATGCCTCATCGGGAGCGGTAAGCGCACAATCCCTGTCCCCGTGCTTGATGTGAACCGGATCAACAACTGGGGCGGAGTGGAACTGGAACACTCCGTCGAGGGAGAACCGGTGGAGGCCATCACCATTGATTCCCTTCACCTTCCGGGCTGCGATTTCCTGAAAATCGACGTGGAAGGCATGGAGCTTCAGGTCCTGCAGGGCGCAGAAGAAACGATCCGGAAGTATCAGCCGGTTATTTATACCGAGGCGGACCGTGAAGACAAGAAAGACGTGCTGTTCGCATTCCTGCGTTCCCATGGCTACCGCCTGTACAGGCACGAGCCACCTCTTTATAATCCGGACAATTATTTTCACAATCCCGAAAACGTATTTAAGGTAGATAAGATACTGGAAGACGGGAGAAAGCTTGCCCTGCAGGTTGTTTCCTATAACGTTCTCTGCAAGCCAAAAAACGCTCCCATCAGGTTCGAAGGTTTCGAAGAAATCGAATGATAAATGTATAACCTGTACCGTCCGGCGGCAGCCCCGCCCGGCGCGACAGTCCGTAATGTTTTGTACAGAGGGGTAATAGAATCATGAGCCGGAAAAAGAAACTGCAGAAAAAAATAGCGGTAGCCGTATCGGTGGTGAACCTGCTGAATATGGGCGCGCCTCTGGTACTGCCCTATGTAAACGTGGCAGGCCAGGTGCCGGCCGCCGGAGGGCAAATTGTGCAATTTGCCGACACGGCCCAGTCCGTGCTTTACGGCACGGCCCAGGCGGCGGAATATACTGTCCCGCCCGATTCAACCATCGAAACGATGAACGACGGCGACACAATGAACATCAACGACGGCGGCAACGGAACCGTCACCACCATGCGCGGCGGCACGCAGAACGTCGGGTATGTTGACTCGAGCGGAACAGTATATCCAGGCGGCACCGGCACGGTCGAGACCATGAGCAATGGCTTCCAGTACGTCTACAGCGGCGGCACCGGCACGGTCAACGAAATGAGCGGAGGTGCGCAGAACGTCTTCGACGGCGGCACGGGCACCGTCACCACCATGAGCAACGGCTGGCAGAACGTCAGCGACGGCGGCACGGGCAACATCACCTCCATGAGCAACGGCGGGCAGGAGATCTACAGCGGCGGCAACGGCACGGTCGAGACCATGAGCAGCGGTACGCAGAACGTCCAAACCGGCGGCAAGGGCACCATCTCCACCATGAGCAACGGCGCGCAGAACGTCTCCAACGGCGGCACGGGCACGGTCTTCACCATGAGCGGCGGTACGCAGAACGTCTGGGGCACGGGCACGGTCATTACCATGAGCTACGGTGTGCAGCTCGTCAACGACGGCCGCACGGGCACGGTCGAGACCATGATCGACGGCTCACAAATTATCAGCAGTGGCGGCACGGGTACGGTCACAACTATGAGCGGTGGCTCTCAGATTGTCCACGGCACGGGCACGGTCGGCAATATGTACAGCGGCTCACAAATTGTCAGCAACGGCGGCACGGCGTTGAACACCACTGTCAACGTCGGCGGCACACAGTATATCTCGGCCGGAGGTACGGCCAGCAATACCACTCTTGCCTCTGGTTACAAGGCCGGGAATCCCGAGACTTTATACAGCGGCGGCGTGCAGATCGTCTCTGCCGGTGGTCTGGCGGTAAGCACCATCATCAACGGCGCCACGATAAACGTCAGCGCCGGCATGGGCGGTACCCAAATCGTTTCGTCGGGCGGCACCGCCAAGGACTCGAAGGACGCGGGGGGCGTGCTGGAAATTCATAACGGTGCCATACTTCAAAGAGCGGATGGCTCGCCCATGAGCTATGGGGACTATGCTCTCTCCGGCGGCACGCTGCGGGTGATGGATGGCGTCTCGGTTGTTTACAACACCTACGCCCTTTCCTCCGGCACCATCGACGTGACCGCGGGCGGCACGGCCTCGATCGTCAGCGTAGGGGGTTCCGGTATTCAGGTAATTTCCGGCGCCTCCGCCTCCGGTACCGTGGAAATCTTGGACGGTAAGCAGATAATCTCCGCCGGTGGCGTGGGCATAGTGTCCTCCATGGTTACCGGAAACGCAGCCAAGCAGGAAATCTTCAGTGGCGGCACAGGAACCATTTCCAGTATGAACCAGGGCAACACCCAGATCGTCTTCAGCGGCGGCACGGGCACGGTCTCGAGCATGTACGGCGGCATCCAGACGGTAAACCCGGGCGCCAGCGCTACGGTCAGCACCATGTACGGCGGCCGGCAAGACATCGGCTATCTCAACGCCAGCGGCGGCATGGGCACGATCGTCACCATGAGCGGCGGCACCCAGACCGTCAGCAGCGGCGGCGTCGGCACGGTCTCCTCCCTGCAGAGCGGCGGCACACAAATTGTTTATAACGGCGGAACCTCCCTGAACACTCACGTCATGAGCGGCGGCATGATAAAAGAAGAAGGCAACGGCGGAACAGTCACCAATCAAATCTTCGAGGCAGGCGGCATCCACTATCTTGCGAACGGAGCCACGAAGAGTGAACTAACCGTTTCCGGCCATATCCTTCAGGTCGGGGACGGCGGCACCGCCATAAGCACCACTGTCAATGACGGCGGCACGGCGCAAGTGTTGTCTGGCGGCGAGATGTCGAACACCACCGTCAACGGCGGCGGCGTGCAGGATGTTCTGAGCGGCGGTACCGCCATCAGCACCACTGTCAATAACGGCGGCACAGCGCAAGTATCGGCCGGCGGCGCGATGTCGAACACCTCCGTCAACAGCGGCGGCGTGCAGAATGTTCTGAGCGGCGGTACCGCCATAAGTACCACTGTCAATGACGATGGCACGGCACAAGTATCGGCCGGTGGCACGATGTCGAACACCACCGTCAACGGCGGCGGCGTGCAAAATGTCAATTACGACGGCACAGCGAACTATACCACCGTCAGCGGCAGTAACGCCACGCAAAACGTCAACAACGGCGGCAGGGCGTCGAATATTACCGTCGTCAGCGGCGGCATGCAGGTCGTCTTCGACGGCGGCTCGGCCGACCATACGACCGTCGCCACCTCCGGCTCGCAGGTCGTCAGCGGCGGCATGGTCACAAGTACATACGTTGGGAGCGACGCCGCGCAGCACGTTTACGGCGGCACGGTCATCAGCACCACCCTGGTCGGAAGCGGCGCCTGCCAGAACCTCAGCGGCGGCACGGCGGTCGGCACGATCATCAATCATGCGGGCGCCAGCCAGAATATCAACGCGGGCGCGACGGCCGGCAATACGATTATCAGCAGTGGCACACAGTATGTGTCCAGCGGCGGCACGGCCTCGGGCACGACCGTCTCCGGCGGCACCCAGAACATCCTGAACAGCGGCGCGGCCACGGGCACGATTTTGAACGGCGGCAATCAGGTCGTCAACGACGGCGGCACGGTCACGGGCACGACAATCAACGGCGGCGGTACGCAGCATGTCAGCGGCGGCACGGTCACGAACACCACCGTCAACTCCGAGGGAATGCAGAACGTCAGCGGCGGCACGGTCACGGATACGCACGTCAAGGGCAACGCGAATCAAAATGTCTACGGCGGCGTGGTTTCCGGCACCACCCTGGACGAGGGCGACGCCTGTCAAACCCTCAGCGGCGGCACGGCGGTCGGCACGATCATCCATGCCGGGGACGCCCATCAGGTTATTTCCGCCGGCGCGACGGCCGACAATACGATCATCCGCAGCGGCGATCAGTTCATCGCCGCGGGCGGCACGGCCACGGACACCATCCTCTCCGGCGGCTCACAGGTCGTTGACAACGGCGGCACGGCCATCGCCACGATCCTTTCCGGCGGCAATCAGTTCATCTCCGCGGGCGGCTCGGCCACGGGCACGATCCTTTCCGGCGGCTCACAGACCATTGACAACGGCGGCACGGCCATCGCCACGATCCTTTCCGGCGGCATGCAATCCGTTCGGAGCGGCGGTACGGCAAACGGCGTCACCCTTGACGGGGGCACGCTGTCCATGGCAGGCGGAGCCATAGCATCCGGCACGGCAGGAGGCCACGGCAGAGTTGTCTATGACGGCGGCAGCGGGCAGATTTCCCTTGGCGGAACCAATAATTTTTCTTCGTTTACGGTCTCCGGCGGCACGCTGGAAACGCAAAACGGTTTCCACATTGATAGCAGCGGCGGCATCACGGTGAATTCCGGCGGTACGTTAATCGCCGGGGGCGCCGTGACGGTCCAGACCAGCGGAAGCTCACTTACCGTCAGCGGCTGCGGAACGCTTTCCGCAGCAACGATCAGCACGGAAAACGGCGGGGAGATTTCCATGAGCGGCGGCGTTCTTCAGGCTGCCGGGGATATCGCTATCCGTCATGCGCTGACGAATGCTTACGGCAACGTAAGCGCAGGAGGGACCCTCACGGTGGGCGGCGGCGCAACGCAGCCCGGCAGCGGCAAACAGCTGAACCTTTCTGCCGGCAGGGATATACATATCTCGGGCGCTGCCACTGTTACCAGTCTGTCCGCAGGTGAAAATATCAGCGCAGGCGGGCAGGCAGTAAGTGCCACTAACATTTCCGCCGGCGGCGCGATTGCAGCCGGGAGCATTACCGCAGCCAATGTTTCCGCAGGCGGCAATATCAGTGCAAGCACCAACATCAGCGCGGACAGTATTTCTGCCGGGGGCACTCTCTCTGCCGGCGGGAATCTTACGGCGGGAACACTGGCTCTGTCGGCGGTTCCTGCCAGCGGGGCAGCCGTGTCCGCAGCTGGCGATGTCAAAATTACCAACCTTAACGTGAGCGGCTTCGATCCGGCGCAGAATACCAACGGCTCCCTGATCAGCGCGGGTGGGACTGTTTCGGCAATGACCGTGAACGGCAAGTCCCTGACAGCGGGCGGCGCAATTACCACTAATGCAAAACAGGTGCAGCTGACATCCGGTATCGATGCAACCTTTGACAGCCTTTCTGTTTCTCTGGCGGCGGACCAAAAAGTTCTGACCTACAACGCCTATAACACCTATACCAACATCAATTTCAGTCAGGTAACCTGGCAAAAAGGCGCTGTACTGTTTGACGGCAGCAGTGCAGACTACAACTACTCAGGAGTAACGATCTTAGGAACGGATAACTTTAACGTTGTCTATGCTTCACCGGAGAGTGTTGCAGCGGGCGATTCCATGACATTGCTTAAAGCCAATGCGACGCTGCAGGATATGGCGGAGCAGACGAAAAGACATTCCTACAGATACACGCCGGTGGCCGGTGTGACTGTTGATGGGATTATTACCGGCAGGCTTACCACCAGCAAGGGAATTGTGACCTATACGCCATCGGCGAACCAAGCCACGAAGCTGACCTTTGGCAACGTGGTTTGGAAGGACAGCGGCGCCCTGATGACCCGTCCGGCCAATATTACCTTTGCAGGCGCAGATGTGGATACGTCGAAGATTAACTTCACGAATGTCACATCGCTGGGAGCCAATCAGAAGATGACACTGGTTTCCGGTTTTGGTAATAGTGTAGGAACTATTATCGGAACCAAGTACAAGGTAGGAACCGGACTGGAAGGGGAAGGTGAAGCATCCCTGACAGGCAGCGATTTGATTTTTACCACGAAGACAGGCGCCAATAATCTGGCGGCGCAGGAGCAGACCCACAAGACTGTGATGGCAATGGAAGCGGGCATGGCGCTGCTGGCTGCGGGCACTGAACACTTGGGCAATGCAATGGACAGCTTAGGCCTGGCGGCCAACGCGGGTGCGGACGGCACATCCACCGCAGCTTCCGTGGGCGGCGGCGCATCCCATTACGAAACGGGCAGCCATGTGAAATCCCACACCTGGAATGCGGCAGTAGCAGTAGGCCGGAATCATGAGACAAAGAAAGGCAGCCTGGAATATGGCATCTTCGGGGAATACGGCAAAGGCAGTTACACCCTCCACAGCGATGCGGGCCGGGGGGATGGAGACGGACATTACGCAGGCGGCGGTCTCCTGGCCAGGTGGACGAATAAACACTATGTGTACACCGAGGCCAGCTTCCGTCTGGGCCGCATGAGCGATACCGCTTCCGATATCCTGCACGACGCGGCAGGCAACGGATACGGCTATGATGTACATGCCAATTATTTCGGCGCCCATGTAGGGATTGGCCAGGTGACCAATTACAGAAACGGCAGACGTCTGGACGTGTACGGGAAGTATTTCTATACAAGACGGGAGGGCGTAAGCTTTGACGCAGGCGCGGATCATTATGACCTGGACAGTGTATCCAGCAACCTATTGCGTATTGGCGCCCGCTACGGTACTACGGTAAAGAGGTGGAACTGGTACGGCGGCCTGGCGTTTGAATACGAGTTCGACGGCAAATCGGAAGGCACGGTAAGTACCGGCGGCAACAGCGCGGCAATCCGTGCGGCCAGCGTAAAAGGCGGCAGCATCCGGTGTGAGATCGGCCTGCGTATGGACGCCACGAAGGACAACCCCTGGAAGGCAGATATTGCTATCTACGGATACGGCGGTAAACACCGGGGCTTCGGCGGCAACGTGACCGTGGCCTATACGTTCTGATATTGAGTCGTTTAAAAGGAAAGGAAGTCATCCAATATGTTATGTTACGTTTGTCCTCACCGCTGCGGCGTTGACCGCCCCGAAAGCATCAACGATACCGACGGCAGGTTCGGCTGCTGCGGCGTCGGGATTTTACCGGTAGTGTCCCGGGCCGGTGTCCATATGTGGGAAGAGCCCTGCCTCAGCGGCACAAAAGGCGCCGGAACCGTGTTCTTCACCGGTTGCAATCTGCACTGTTGTTACTGTCAGAATTACGAGATCAGCTGCCTGAACAAAGGAAAGGAAATCTCCGTGTCAAGGCTGAAAGAAATCTATCACGAACTGATTGACAAGGGCGTACATAATATCGACTTAGTCACCCCTACCCACTTCGCCTATTCCATTCTGCAAAGCCTGGACGAGAAGCTTCCAGTACCCGTGGTATACAACAGCAGCGGCTTTGAAGCCACGGACACGCTGCTGAAATTCGAAGGCAAGGTACAGATCTGGCTGCCGGATCTGAAATACAGCGACGATACGCTGGCGCTGAAATACAGCAATGCCTACGATTACTGGAACATCAGCCGGAAAGCCATTATGGAAATGTTCCGGCAGGTCGGCCCCTACAGGCTGGATGCAGACGGCATCATGCAGAGCGGCGTCATCATCCGCCACCTGGTACTGCCCGGGTATCTGGAAAACACGAAACGCGTCATTGACTGGGTGGCGCAGACCTTTAAGCCCGGGGATGTGATGTTCAGCCTCATGCACCAGTACGTACCCTGCGGCCGTGCCAACGAATACCCGGAACTGAACCGGAAGGTAACACCGGAAGAATACAAAGAAGTGGAAGATTATCTCTTCGACAGCGGTATCGAAGACGGGTTCGTGCAGGAAGAAGAATCGGCCTGCGGAGAATTCATTCCCTGCTTTGACGGGACCGGAGTGTAATATCTGAATTTGTACATCGTTCTGCCCGGGTGGCTCCGCCTTCATAGCGCGTCGCTAACGCTTCGGGTCGCGTTGACGGGGCAATCCGCCTCCCACTTCCTCACTGCGCACGCTCACTCTGCTCGCGTTGCTCGATATCGTCAGACTGGGACCCTCACGGGTTGCCCCGTCAACGCTCAACAAAAGCACAAGTTCCTCGCGCCCTGCGGGGCACGCGACGCTTATTCAGGCGGCGTCAGCCCGGGTATGTAAGCTGCAACTTTTATGTACGCACAATTAAGCGGACAAATCCCAATTTTTTATTGACGCCATCGCGTTTTCTTACTATAATTAGTAGTGGTTTGCATGGTTTCATGCAACATGTTGTTTGGACTCCTCACCGTATTTCAAAAACGGGATACGGGTGGAGGGATGCTCGCAATCATAAATAGAATCTCTGACCGGGGAGGATAAGCAGGAGGTTCTATAGCGCCAGGCCCTGAACGGGTGACGAGGATTGGCAGTTGTCGAAAGACTCGGCGGATGCTGCCACGGTGCGCAGTGCATCGTGAAAGGGAAAGCAAAAAGCGGAATTAAAACCGTAACAGAGGTTCTCTTATCACTGAAAGAAGTTACAAAATCAGAAAACTGTAAAAAGACAAAAGGAGAATGAAATAATGAGAGTCGTTATTCAGGATAATTATGAAAAAATGTGCCTTTGGGCCGCCAACTACATTGCAAACCGTATTAAAGCCCATAACGCAGGTCCCGAAAAGGATCGTCCGTTCGTACTGGGTCTGCCCACCGGGTCTTCCCCTATCGGCGTGTATAAGGAACTGGCCCGCATGAACAAGGCCGGGGAACTGAGCTTCGCCAACGTGGTGACCTTCAACATGGACGAATACCTGGGCCTGCCCCACGAACATGACCAGTCCTACTGGTACTTCATGCACGACAATTTCTTTAATCACCTGGTAGACATGAAACCGGAGAACATCAACATCCTCAACGGTATGACCAAAGATCCGGTGAAGGAATGTGCGGATTACGAAGCCAAGATTGCTTCCTACGGCGGCATCGACCTGTTCATGGGCGGCATCGGCGTGGACGGCCACATTGCGTT
>JAEEGK010030680.1_pt1 | contig 10643 bp, 9 predicted proteins | sample 8958771 | NCBI WGS metagenome assembly JAEEGK01 (sample SAMN16246547, study PRJNA631951) | gut metagenome | biome: gut microbiome; feature: rumen; material: SC-attached | host: Bos | place: Iran: Karaj | collected 2018-10 | reverse complement strand
GTCCATCTCAACGAGCGGCGTAGTCATTTTGATTCTTTCCATGGTTATTTGCGGTTTTTGTAATAATTCATCAGGCAGCCGTCGGCGAGGATCTGGCGTTCGTCCTCGGTGAGCGGCTTGAAGTAAAGGGTAATGGGCGTGGACTTGCCGTCGCGGGTGATGACGCGGGCTTCGATCTGCTCCTCGCCGCCCAGGATGGCCTTGCGGATGCCGGGAACGAACACGTAATCCCCCACCTCGTACTCGAAAGGAGTATCCGGGCCGATGGTAAACGGAACGATACCCCAGTTGATGCAGTTGGAGCGATAACGCTTAGTGGCGTACTCGTAGCAGATGTTGGCGTCGCCGCCGAGCACCTTCTGGCAGGAAGCGGCCTGCTCGCGGGCGCTGCCGTCACCGGGCTTGTTGGCAAACACGCAGGAGCCGAAGGAAGTGCTTTCGGCCGACGTACCGGCAACAGCCAGAGCCTTGGTCAGATCCTCGGAGAGGACGCCGGCGCGGCGGTTCAGGTCGTCCTGCTGGATGCGCTTGGAGCGGCCGACATATTCGGGAACGCGGCGGCTCAGGGCGAACTCGGAGAGCTTCAGCGGGTTGGAACGGTAGCTGGAGGTCTCGCCGGAAGGGATGAGCTCGTCGGTGGTGGTCACAGGGTCGTGGATGACGGCGGCCAGTTCCAGCAGCATGTTCTCCTGCATGGCGGGCATCACGGGCCAGTCCTTGATGTTGGGACCGTAACGCAACTCTACGGAAAGGTCTGCCTTGCCGTAACCATTGTAGATACGCTTCTCGTAGATGTGGCCGTCGAAGTTGTACGGCTTGTGGTTGTCTTCGTATTCGATGTCGGTAGCAGCGGTGATGACGCCGCCGTTAGCAGCGGTGGCAGCGATGGAACGGGCGTCCATCAGGGCCACCATGGAGATCTGTCCCTGACCGGGCTTGGAGCCTTCACGGTTGGGGAAGTTACGGGTGGTGTGGCGGATGGACAGGCCGTTGTTGGACGGTACGTCGCCTGCGCCGAAGCAAGGGCCGCAGAAGGCGGGCTTGATGACCACGCCGGCTTCCAGGAGCTCCTCGGCGATGTGGTTGCGCGTAGTGGCCAGGTACACGGGAGTGGACTGGGGATAGGCGCTCATGGTGAAGTAGTCGTTGCCGATGGACTTGCCCTTGAGGATGGTGGCAGCCTCGCTCAGGTTGTCATAGGTACCGCCGGAGCAGCCGGCGATGATGCCCTGGTCGGCGTACACCTTTCCGTTCTTGATCTTGGACATGAGGTCGGGGTGCACCTTCTCGCCGAAACGCTTGATGGTGTCTTCCTCGATGGCCTTGAGGACCTTTTCGGGGTTAGCCTGCAGTTCGTGGATGGTCACGGCGTTGGACGGGTGGTAAGGCAGGGCGATCATGCTCTCCTGAGAAGACAGGTCGATGGTGATCATGGCGTCGTAGTAGGCGACCTTACCGGGCTCCAGCTTCTTGTAGGCGCTGGGACGTCCGTGCATCTCGAAGTAGTTCTTGACTTCCTCGTCGGTGATCCAGATGGAGGACAGGCAGGTGGTCTCGGTGGTCATTACGTCGATGCCGTTACGGAAGTCGATGGGGAGTTCCTTGACGCCGGGGCCGGCAAACTCCAGCACCTTGTTCTTGACGAAACCGCTTTCGAACACGGCTTTCACCAGGGAGATGGCCACATCGTGCGGGCCGATACCGTGCTTGGGCTTGCCTTCCAGCCACACCAGCACCACTTCGGGGGCATTGATGTCCCAGGTGTTCTGCAGGAGCTGCTTCACAAGCTCGCCGCCACCTTCGCCGACGCCCATGTTACCGAGGGAGCCGTAACGGGTGTGGGAGTCGGAGCCGAGGATCATGTTACCGCAGGCGGTGAGGGCCTCACGGGCATACTGGTGGATAACGGCCTGGTTGGCAGGGACGTAGATACCGCCGTATTTCTTGGCGGCGGACAGACCGAAGACGTGGTCATCTTCGTTGATGGTTCCACCCACGGCGCACAGGGAATTGTGGCAGTTGGTCATGGCGTACGGCAGCGGGAATTTCTCGAGGCCGCTGGCACGGGCCGTCTGGATAATACCTACATAAGTGATGTCGTGCGACACCATGGCGTCGAAGCGGATATTGAGGGCCTTGCCCTTGGATCCGTTCACGTCGTGAGCACGCAGAATCTGGTAGGTAATGGTGTTCTCGCGGGCCTCGTCCTTACCGAGAGGTCCTTCCTGGGCGATGGTTTTCCCATCGAGGAGATAAACTCCATTGGCGTTCAGTGTGATCATGATAATATGGAATGTATAAATATTGTCAAAGCTAACATATCAGCCGCCCCGCCGGGGGAAATCCGTTCCGCCGCAAACCTCCTGCAACACTTCTCCAACTCGTCATGCCCGGCGACCTTTTCGTCATGCCCGGCGACCTTTTCGTCATGCCCGACCTGATCGGGCATCTCTCTCAATAGCGCCTCTGCCTCTTTCTTTACTCTCTCAGCCCTCTCCTTCCCCACTCTATGAACAACACAAGTATCATCCAGCGTGCTCATAATCTTCAACAAAGTCTTTATCTCCGACCCTTCAGACTCATAGTACGGCAGCCATTCTTCGAAGAGCTGGCGGTAGCCATCGGCCGCCATCGCTCTGGCACCGGCCAGGGGCGTTTTCGTTAAGTCATTAACATTCAACTGATTACACAAAATGCTCCCAGCAATATTGCACAGAGCAAAATGCATATCTTGTTGATAATTAGCACTTTGAGAAAAACGCACCTTATCACTGACGCACCGCGTAGCAGCGTTCAAGGCAATCCCCAGGCAGAAGATGGCGCCACGGTGGGTGTTGACCCAGCCGGTGGCGGCCATCATGGCGTTTTCGGCCTCGATACCCAGGGCAATCAGGGACGGGGCATCAGTGGCCAGGGCCATTTGGGACCAGAACGGACGCAGGGCGCGGATACCGGCAGCCATCACGGAATAGTCCATGTCGAAATGGGCGCCGGAGGAGTCCGGACAAACCAGGCCGGGCTTCATGGGTGTATCCAATTCCACGAAAAGGGCGCGCTGTGCCAGGGCGGCCAGCAAATAAGGACGGGAAGAAACAGGGCAAAGGGCCGATGCTTCCGTCAGCCGCCCCAGCGACAGAGCGTTGCGTACCCGGGAAGCTGAGACGGGAATCCCGTCCAGCTCCAACCGGGGAACGACTACGGATTGGGTTATTAATTGGTTGTAACGGTTTGTAAGCGCGTCCAGGGGTTCAGACCCCACGAAGCGGATGGTGGCGCCCAGTGCGGGGGCGATCCATCGGCCATATAGATCCAGGTCCAGACGCATGTGCGTCTCGGCGGCCTGGGACAGATCTTTCAGGAAATAGGTCGGGAAGGTAGCGGCCGAAATGACATAGTCGGAGCCTTCCAGAACTGTAATATGACGAGATTCTTCGCTACGCTCAGAATGACAGAGGTCTGCGACGGCCGCACGGATCATGGCCAGGCGCTCCTCATAAAGAAAATCGGAGCAATCTTCCCTGACGGGGATCACGAACAAGTGATCTACCCGGGCGGAAGCCTGCTCCAACAGATAACGGTGTCCCAGCGTGAAGGGATTCGCATTCATGACGACCACTCCCGTGGTGCCGGGCTGTCGGAATGCATGGAGGTACGAACAGTACTGCTCCAGTCCCCTGCCGTTCTCCAACAGAATGGCCAACGGGGCGGAAGCCAGTAATCGGAAGCCCATGCTTTCGAATACGGTTTGGTATTCCGGTTTGGTGAAAACTTTGAGGGGGCCGGGGTGCTCGCTCATGATGCGGGAAACCAGCGGAACCAGCATGCCGGAAGAGCGCAGGGTCTCGGAAACGGCCAGGCATTTGAGTACGGATCCGGCGATGCCGGCACCGGCCAGGATCTCGCCGGAATCGTCCGTGACGGCATAATACGAATCAAGCGCTTCCATTCGGAGCCCGTTGGCTTCGAGGAACCGCTTTACCTTATCACGGAAGTACGGAGTACGCAGAGGTATCTCCTGTATGTCGGTGTTTCTATCGAATGTACTCATCCTGCCGCAAGCTTTCCAATACTCCCGGTTCCGCCTGCTATGGAATCACGTCACGAAGGTACTGCTTTATTGAGAATTTCCCAAGAAAAATCAGGAATTTGTGTAGGTTTCCACCATTTCCCGGATGCGGGCCAGAAGCTCCTCCTTCGTATGGGTCCCGGCGCGCATGCAGTAGCGCACTTCGTTGCCGCAGAGAAGGCAGCGGCGGGGTTCCAGGCCGATGGCCTCGCGCGCGACGGGACCGTCGGCCCCTATCACGTCGATGTCCATGAGGCGGCCCAGCGGGTGCGTCTCTTCCAGCGAGCAGGTGATGCGCTTGGTTTCGAGGGAGGTGGCGGAAGAAGAGAAATAGGCTTCGTAGCCGGTTTCGAGGTCCTTTTCAAGAACAAAAGGGAAATGCTGCGACAGGGCCTCGCGTCCTGCCTTGCCGATGGCAAGCGAACAGGCATTGCGTTTTTCCGGCCCGGGGAGTTGCACGGTAAGGCAGACCAAAACGGACCCAGGATGCGCCTGGAGCCATTCCCGCTGGAAACCGACGCGGTTGTCCCGACTAAGGAGTAATTGCTCTAAAGATACCATTCCACAGTGTTAATTTCACAAATTTAAGGAAATTCTTTATAACTTTGCACGCCCAAACGTAATACGATATATGGATTTGAAAAGTGTCAAGGCATTCGCCTTTGATATAGACGGTGTCGCCACGGAAGGCGGCGTATTCTGCAACTCGGAAGGAGACCTTCTCCGCACATACGACGCAAAGGACGGATTCGGCATCCGCATGGCCGTCATGCGCGGTTATCCGGTGGCCGTCATCACCGGCGGCAGCAGCGAGAGCATCCGCAAGCGCATGCTCGCCAGCGGCGTGGAATCGCAGAACGTGTTCCTCCACTGCCGTGACAAGCGCGAAGAGTTCGCCATCTTCTGCGAACGCTACAACCTGAGGCCCGAAGACGTCATGTACTTCGGAGACGACGTGCCGGACCTGGACGTCCTCAAGGCCTGCGGCGTCGCCGTATGCCCCGCCGACGCCGTGGACGAGGTGAAGGAAGTGGCCGATTGGGTCACCACCAAGCCCGGCGGCAAGGGCTGCCTGCGCGAGGCCATCGAGGCCACGCTGCGCGCCCAGGGCCAGTGGATCTTCGAGCCGGACGTCTATAAGAAGAAGTTCTAAGATGGACCTGCACGGCAAGCATATCATCCTGGGCAGCAATTCCCCCAGACGGCGGGAGCTGCTGAAGGGCCTCGACATTGCGTTCGAGGTGGATACCCGCAACAACTTCGAGGAAAGCTTCGGCCCGGATACGCCCTACGACGAGGTCCCCCGCCTGATGGCCGAGGGCAAGTCGCACGGTTTCCATCGGCCCCTCGAGGAGGATGAAATCCTCATCACCGCGGACACCATGGTGATCCTGCCTGCCTCGGAGGGAAAGCCCGGCGAGATCCTGGGAAAACCCAAGGACCGCGAGGACGCCTGCCGCATGCTGCGGGACCTCTCCGGCCGGGAGCATCACGTGACCACCGCCGTCACCCTCCGCGACGCGCACCGCGAGAAAACCTTCGGCGTCACCACCGAAGTATGGTTCAAGGAACTCAGCCAGGAAGAGATCGACTATTACGTAGATACGTACAAGCCCTATGACAAAGCGGGCGCCTATGCCATCCAGGAATGGATCGGGCATGTGGGCATCACCCGCATCGAGGGTTCTTATTTCAACGTGGTGGGATTCCCCGTCCAGCGCGTGTACGAGGCCCTGAAAGCCTTCCTTTAGTGCGTAGCCTTGCGGTAGCGGGAGAAGATCCGCTGCGGCAGTTCCATGGCGAACACGATTCCCAGAACAATGGCGATGGCCACCTTCATGGCCATGAATCCGCTGCTCATGCCCAGCGCGAACTGGCTGGACGTGACGTAGTAGGAGAACCAGAACACGCCCGCACCCGGAACCAGGGTGAAGATGCCGCAGACGATGAACACCTGCGCCGGGCAGCGGTTGGGCACGGCCGCGAAGCGCGACAGCACGCAGATGATAAAGGCCGAAAACAGCGAGGCGATGGGCGCCGTAAATCCGGCGAAGCGCACCAGCAGGAGGTAAACCATCCATCCGGCCACGCCGATGATACCCGAAGACAGGTAATGCTCCCGGTCAACGCCGTAGATGATGGTAAAGCCGAGGGTGCCCAGGAAAGCCGCTACGGCCTGCCAGAAGAAGCCGGCGGTCTCCGGATTGGCCGTCATGCCCGTCAGCTTGATGAATTCTCCGAAGATCGCGCTATCTACCAGGAAGGTGACCGACACGCCCAGCGCGATGCAGACAAAGCCCAGCATGGCGTCCGTCAGGCGCGTCAATCCCGCCAGGTAATCTGAATTGGCCAGGTCCCGCACGCCATTGGTGAAGGGCACACCGGGAATCAGGGGCATGACCGCGCCGATGATGATGTCGCTCAGGCTGTCCCCCAGCCCCAGCCTCCAGCAAAGGATGGAAACCATGGAGGCGATGACGGCATTGGACACGCCGCCCACGATGCGGGACATGTAGCGGGAGCTCACGAAGTGGATGAACAGGCACAGCACGAGGCCGGCGATGGCCGCCGCAGCGCAGTCCAGGAAGCCGCCGCCGAACACCGCAGAGAACGCAGCAGCGCTGGCCGATGTGGCCGACAGCTCCTCCCAGAAGGGTTTTCCGGGCATCTTCTTGATCTTCTCCAGCCGCTCCCTTGCCTGCTCCAGGTTGCATCGGCCCGCAGAAATGTCATAGCTGAGCCGGTTCACGGCAGTCACGCGGGAGAACTGGGTGGCACGGATGGGGATGAAGGCTACGTTGGCGTAGGTAGAAGCCTGGCCGCCGTTCTTGGGCAGTTTCTCTGCCTTACCGGAGGTGAAGATTCCGTTTGAAAGGACGAAAAAATGACCGGAACTCACGCCGAAATGCGTCGAGATCCGGTTCATGATATCTTCTACGCGGGAAAGTTCCGCGCCGTTTTCCAGCAGGATGTGCCCGGCCTCGGAGGCAACCTCCAGGACCTCTGAGAAATCTGGTTTCTGTTCGTTCGTTTCCACGGCGCAAAAATACACAAAAAATCGTAATTTTGTACCGTGAATTCTTTTACCGAACGCATTCTTTTCTGGTATTCCGAGAACGGCCGGGACCTTCCCTGGCGCCGTACGAAGGACCCGTATGCCGTGTGGCTCAGCGAAATCATCCTGCAGCAGACGCGCATCGCCCAGGGAACGGCCTACTGGCACCGCTTCATGGACCGCTTCCCTACCGTGAAGGATTTGGCCGATGCCTCTGAGGACGAGGTCCTGCGCCTCTGGGAGGGCCTGGGCTACTACTCCAGGGCCCGCAACCTGCACGCCGCCGCGCAGCAGATCGTCGCCTCGGGCGGCTTCCCCGACACGCTGGAAGGCATCAAGGCGCTGAAGGGCGTGGGAGACTACACGGCGGCGGCCATCGGCTCGATCTGCTTCGGCCTTCCCGCCGCGGTGGTGGACGGCAACGTGTACAGGGTCCTCGCCCGCCACTACGGCATTGCGACGCCTGTCGGCACGACGCAGGCCAAAAAAGAGTTCACCGCCCTCGCCCAGCAGCTTTTACCGGCCGATGACCCCGCATCCTTCAACCAGGGCATGATGGACTTCGGTGCCCTGCAATGCACCCCTCAGAACCCCGACTGCGCCGGCTGCCCCCTCATGGACAGCTGCAACGCCTTCCGCACCGGCCGCATCGGCCTGCTTCCCGTCAAGAAGGCCCCCGTCGCCATCCAGGAGCGCCGCTTCAGCTACATCTACGTCCGTTACCACGGTGAGACGGCCATCCGACGTCGTGGCGCTGGCGATATCTGGCAGGGCCTGTGGGAACCCCTCTGTCATTCTGAGCGCCCCTCTTGTCATTCTGAGCGAAGCGAAGAATCTATAAAACTACTTAAATCCGGAGTTAAACACCAATTAACCCACAGGACTCTTATTGTCGATTTCTTTCTATGGGAGCCGTCAGAGAAACCCGAACTCCCCGAAGGATATATCTGGATAAAAGAAACGGAGCTTGACCGTTATGGCAAGCCCCGTCTGTTCGAGTTGCTGCTGGAAAGTCTTCCTTAAGCTTCTTCTTCGTCGTCCGGTAATACGATCTGCTTGTACTGGTTCTTGCGCTTGAGCCAGCGCTCCTTGGCCAGTTGCTGCATATCTGTGATGGTATCGTTCTCGTCGATGATTTCCATGCCCAGGATCGTCTCCATGATGTCTTCGAGGGTAATCAGACCCTGGAAGCAGCCGTAGTCGTCGATGATCAGGGCGATCTGGTCCTTCGTCTTCAGGAGGCTTTCCCAGATATCCGACACCGAGGTCTCTTCATGGAAAGCGGCAATCTTCCGCTTGATGCTCTTGAGCTTCATGTCGAACTTGTCCTCGGCCAGATTTTCCAGCGCGTCGTATCTGAGGATGTAGCCCGTGATGTATTCGGGAGAATCGGCATAGACCGGGATGCGGGAATTGTGGGAGAGCTCGTCCTGCTTGTAGAACTGGCGCAGGGTCATGCTTTCCGGGGCGATGGCGCACACCACGCGCGGAGTCATGACATCGTAGGCCTTGATATCGTCCAGCTTGATGATGTTCTGGATGACCTTGTTCTCGGAGTTGTCCAGCACGCCCTCTTCCTCACCGATGTTGGCCATGGCGCTCACCTCCTCGCGGGAGATGCCCACGTCCGGGTCTTCGTCATGGATGGTGGTATGCAGTTTATCGATGATCCAAACGATAGGATAAAGCAGGTACACCAGGAACTGCATGATCTTCGAGAGCCACAGCAGCCCCTTCCAGTGCGACGTACCGATCGTCTTGGGAACAATCTCGGAGAAGACCAGGATCAGGATGGTCATAAGGGCCGATATGATGCCGAACCAGTGGTCCCCTGTCAGGAGCGTAGCCTGATGGCCGACAGCCGCGGCGCCCAGCGTATTGGCGATGGTATTCAGGGAAAGGATGGCGCTCAGGGGCCTGTCGGGGTCCTGCTTGAACTTCATGAAAAGCGCCGCATGCTTGTCTCCTTCGTCCTCCTTCATGCTGATGTAGGAGATGGGGGTTGACATCAGCACCGATTCCAGCAACGAGCACAGGAAAGAAATGCCCATTGTCAGAAGGAGATATACGATCAGTAGTGTCATCTTATGTTAATCAATTCACAAATTTATCAATTTTTTCCGTAATTTTGCACTATGTCAATGGAACAGATTTTAATTCGCATATCCGGGACAGACCGTATCGGCCTTACCGCCGAGGTCATGTCCATCCTCGCCAAGTATGACGCTCAAATCCTGGACATCGGCCAGGCGGACATCCACAGCACCCTCTCCCTCGGCATTCTCATCCGCATCGAAGAGAAGGCCTCCGGTCAGGTGATGAAGGAGCTCCTTTTCAAGACCACCGAGATGGGCGTCACCATCGGCTTTGAACCTATCTCCGACGACGAGTACGAGGATTGGGTGGGCCGCCAGGGCCGCAACCGCTACATCCTCACCGCCATCGGCCGCAGCCTCAGCGCCGGGCAGATCCAATCGGCCGCCCAGGTCATCGCGCGCCACGGCCTGAACATCGACGCCATCAAGCGCCTGACGGGCCGCATGAGCATCAAGCATCCGGAGCGCAACGTCCGCGCCTGCGTGGAGTTCTCCATCCGCGGCACCCTGGACGACAAGGCCGCCTTCCAGAAGGAGCTCATGACCCTGGCCGAGGACAGCGGCATGGACTTCTCCTTCCAGAAGGATGACATGTACCGCCGCATGCGCCGCCTCATCTGCTTCGATATGGACTCTACGCTCATCCAGGCCGAGTGCATCGACGAGCTGGCCCGCCGCCACGGCGTCTATGACAAGGTGGCCGCCATCACCGAGCGCGCCATGCGGGGAGAGATCGACTTCAAGGAAAGCTTCACCGAAAGGGTCGCTTTGCTTAAGGGTCTGGATGTCTCTGTCATGAAGGACATTGCCGAGAATCTCCCCATCACCGAAGGGGCCGACCGCCTCATGAGCGTCCTCAAGACCTGCGGCTACAAGATTGCCATCCTCAGCGGTGGCTTCACCTTCTTCGGGGAGTACCTCCGCTCCAAATACGGCATCGACTACCTCTATGCCAACGAGCTGGAAATCGGAGAAGACGGCAAACTGACGGGCCGATATATAGGCGACGTCGTAGACGGCCGCCGCAAGGCCGATCTGTTGAAACTCATCGCACAGACCGAGAAGGTGAACATCGCGCAGACCATCGCGGTCGGCGACGGCGCCAACGACCTTCCCATGCTGCTGGAGGCCGGTCTGGGCATCGCCTTCCACGCCAAGCCGCGCGTGAAGGAGACGGCACGCCAGAGCCTGAGCACCATCGGCCTGGACGGTATCCTCTACTTCCTGGGCTTCAAAGACAGCAACCTGGGCGAGCAGGGGCGGTTATGAGTCGCATCTTCTTCAATCCTTTTACGGGGCAGTTCTTTTCGCTGATTGCAAGGCGGCGGGTCCGGCTGGTCCGTCGGCGGGCGGCCGTGGGCCCCGAAGTGGAGGAGCTGCGGGCCCGGGCCAAGGCTGAGTTGCCCGCCCGGCTGGCTGCGCTGGC
>JAEEGK010030676.1_pt1 | contig 10644 bp, 7 predicted proteins | sample 8958771 | NCBI WGS metagenome assembly JAEEGK01 (sample SAMN16246547, study PRJNA631951) | gut metagenome | biome: gut microbiome; feature: rumen; material: SC-attached | host: Bos | place: Iran: Karaj | collected 2018-10 | reverse complement strand
CATCCATTGCTTGAATGGCTCGGCCTTGGGTGAAGGGATGGACTGGATGATGCGGAAAAGTTGTTCTGTATCAGCCACATCAGTAAGGCGCATCTTGCCGTCAGTAGCACGCATTTTCAAAGCGTGACAATTTGTCACGGTTTCATTTCCCTCTTCCTTTAATCGTTGCTTTAATTTACGCCAATATGCTGTCGGATCCTTACTATCAGTAAGAACTCCACATACATCAACTATGGAAAAGTACCACTTCTCTTCCTGATCGTCCCACACCGTGCGCACTTTACGCTCTTGGAACAGTTGTATAGCTTGTTTCTTAGTCATATTTATAATTCCTGTATTTTATGAATGAGTGTTCGCTTTATATTATCAATGTCTGAAACCTCTACGAAATCCTAACGGCCATATTGCCCTAAATTATTGGCTGCGGGCAGCCAGTGGTCGAGCCGTCCTTAATTTGCTGAAAAATAGTCTATTTAAACATATTACCACTTCCACCACCGTTATTACAGTTTCACGACCAGATACTGGGTGTTTTGGTTCGTGACGCGGCGCTGGAGACCGGGCATGTTGGCGAGGGCGCGGCCGAACTTCTGGAGACTGCTGACCTGGAGACTGCTGCCCACTTTGGCACGGACGGCCTGGAACAGGGACGAGGCACTCATCCATTCAGCTCCGAGCTCGTCGGGGCCGAGGGCCGGACGGAAGCAGTCGCCGAAGAACTGCTCGGCGGGAGTGCGCTGCTGGAACTGGCGGTTGTAGTCGATGATCTGCTGCGTCTGGACATCGTCGAACCACGTCGGCTCGCCACGGTCGAGAGCATCGAGGGCCTGAGCGTAGAGCTGGCGGTGATTGGGCTGGTGGCCGACGTCGATGGGGCCGGTCAGCTCGACGCCGAGGAAGCGGCGCGAGCCGGTGGGGTCGCTCAGCACGTCGGTCAGGTTGGTGGTGGCTATGAACGAGCTGAGGCGCGGCATCACCTCGACGTGCTTGCCGTAGGGCCGCTTGGCCTTCACCACGGGCAGCGACAGCATGTTCTTCAGGAAGCCCTGCTGCACCTGCGGCGAGATCTTGTTGAACTCGTCGAAGTTGATGAGCAGCATCTGCGACATCATCAGCAGCATCGTCTTCTCCTCCGACGGGCGGGCGGTCTGGGTGTAGCCCCACTGCAACTCAGGCGGCAGCAGCGACTGGCAGAACGTCGACTTGTTCCAGCCCTGCTTCGAAATGAGCAGGGGCACGGCGGCGTTGCCGTAGCGGGCATACTCGGTGGCGCTCCACTGGCCGACCATCGCCAGAAACCACGTGTAGAACCACTGCTCCCAGTAGGGGTTACGGTTGGGCACGGTGCGTGCCAGCTCGCGGATGCGGTCGCGGCCGTCCCACTTGCCGCGACACTCCCACAGGTATTCCTGCACGGGCGAATAGCGGGGGGCATAGCTGGAGTTGACATAGCGCTTCACGTCCTTGTCCCACACGTCGAGCCCCTCGGTGCGGGCCTCGAGGGCCAGGTCGTTGGCGGCACGCTCGTCGACGGGCTGCCAGGGGTGGTACGTCGAGTTGTTCGGACGGTACTCGGCATAGCCCATCACCGTGTTGTAGCGCAGCTGGTAGCGACGTCCCAGGAACTCGATGAGGGCCAGCGTGTCGCGCCGCACCTTGGCCGATGCCTCGATAGCCTTCAGCGCGGGGTCGGCCTTCGGCTTGCGCTCGCGCACCGCCTCGTAGCTGCTGGCCACGACGGCGCGGATGTGGCGTTCGTCCTCGCGGCTCCAGAAGTGGCTGTGCAGGTGGGCTACGGTCTCTTCCTCCCCGACGCCGAGCTGGCAGAGGCGGTTGGCAATCTCGGCGATGGCGGCCTCCTCGCGATAGGGCGACTGTCGCCACTCGTCGGTGTCGAGCGCATCATAGACCTCGTTCTCCACGCGGCGGTAGAGGTACTCCACCTCGTCGTACTTCTTTTGGGTGGAGGGTTGAAGGTGGAGGGTGGAGGGTTGAAGGTGGAGGGTGGAGGGTTGAAGGTGGAGGGCTGAGGGAGGAATCTTTAATGCAGTTGCTTTTGCGTTGACGTATGGAGCGGGATCGAGCGTCATGCGGAAGCTGTCGCGCACAGAGGGGCGGGCGACGGTCACTTCGCGGCCCGTCACACCGCCGTAGACGCGGGCGGCATAGGCATGGGCGGCCTGGTAGAGCGTGTCGGCCTCCTCCTCGCCGGCAGGAGTGCGCCCGTCGGCAGCGGCGACGGCCACCAGCACCTTCAGCGTGTGCCCGCTGGCCCCCATGACGGCCAGCACCGTCGAGGGCAGTCCGGCCACCGTCTGCTTGGCGGTCTCCACCTGGGCGTCATCGGTCAGCTGGCCGATGCTGAGCAGCACCACGCCGTTGAACGCTATCATCTGGAGGTCGCCCCGCTCGTCGATGCGCCACTCGGCGGCGGGGTGGACGCATGGCAGCTGTTCCATCTTGTTGAACTCCGCGCCGAAGCTGCTCATAAAGGGTATCTCGCGGCGCAGCTCCGCGATGAGTTGCCGCTTGGTATCGGTCTTCACGCGCTCGGCAAACCGCTCGAGCGACTTCGTCGTCAGGTGCTGGCGATTCTGTTTGTCTGTACGTATCAATGTCAGTTTCATCTTTTTATTTGGGAGTTAATGGGGAGTTATTGGGAGTTAATAGGGAGTTAATGGACATTTGAATGAAAACGGGCTGGATTGGGCTGTTCCGGAGGCGGCGGAACGGCATTCCAAGGCCGCCGGAACGATGTTCCGCCGTCTCCGGAACGGTAGCGGGAGGCTATCTATAGTCTAAACTCGGCCCGTAGCGCTCGTAGTGTGGCGGCTCGTAGCCGAAGTCGGCGAAGACCTGGGCGATGGCCTCCTGCTGGTCGGGCATCAGCGGGCGGAGACCGTTGCGATAGTCGTAGTACACGCCCTTGCTGCCCAGGAGCGCGGTGATGCGGTAGCGCATGGGCTTGAAGTCAAAGCGCCGCACGAAGTCGAAGGCATGGGCGAAGCCCCACGCCGCCTGCTGCGACTCCGCCGTGCGGAACCAGCGGCACTGTCCGTCGCCGCCGAGGGCCGTCGGGTAGACAGCGGGTCCCCAGTCGCGGTCGGCGGGCACATGACGGCCCGCGACGAAGCGCAGACAGCCCTCGCAACGGGGACAGTCGCGGTTGAAACACAGCTGCCAGCCAGCCGGCACCTCATTGAAATCGAATATTCTTTCTTCCATCTTCTGATTTTTAGTTATAAATGGTACTCTTTTACGCTGCAAAATTACACAAAATAATCGGAAAATGCAAGTTTTTGGCCGCAAAATCTACTGGAGTGGTAATATAATACCACTTCCACCACCTTTACTACCACTGTCCAACAGTCTATCTGTCAGACAGTTGAGCATAAAAGTGGCAGAAGTGGTAAAAGTGGTTTCAGAAATAATTTTCCGTTACCCGTTCTTCTTCTCAATCCGCTTCGTCGCACCGATAGCCCCCGTCGGACAGACGAGACGGCAGAGGTGACAGCCGACACACTTCGTGCCGACAACGCGCGGCTGGCGGCTGTCAGCGTCGAACGTGATGGCCTGATGGCCGCCGTCCTGACACGACACATAGCAGCGGCCGCAGCCAATACAGCGACTGAGGTCAATCTTAGGATAGATGATGGTGTCGCGGTCCAGGTGGTCAGGCTTCAGGAACAACGGCAACTGCTCGCCCACAAGTTCGCGGAGCTGGCCGACGCCACGCTTGGCCATATAGCGCTGCAGACCCAGCACCAGGTCGTCGATGATGCGGTAGCCATACTGCATGACGGCGGTACATACCTGCACGTTGCTGCAGCCCAGCTGGATGAACTCCAAGGCGTCGCGCCACGTCTCGATGCCGCCGATACCGCTCAGCTCCACCTTCGCGGGCATCTCTGCCAATTCCAGGATATGGCGAAGGGCTATCGGACGGACAGCGCGCCCCGAATAGCCTGATATGGTGCGCCGTCCGGCCACCTCGGCATTGACGTCCATCGTCACCGACTTGATGGTATTGATGGCCGAAATGGCATCGGCACCGGCCTTCACACAGGCGGCGGCCGGCTCGGCGATGTGGGAGATGTTGGGTGTCATCTTCGGTATGACGGGTATCTTCACGGTCCGCTTCACACAGGCGGTATAGGCTTCTACCAGTTCGGCACTTTGTCCCACGTCGCTGCCCATGCCTTCGTGCTTCATCTGGGGACATGAGAAATTCAGCTCGACGGCATCGCAGCCCGCCTCCTCGGCCATCTTCGCCAGTGCCATCCACTCCTCCTCGGTCTGTCCCATGATGGAAGCGACGACCACCTTTGTGGGGTAGTCCTGCTTCAGTCGGCGCAGGATGTCGGAGTCCATCTCCACGGGATTCTCACTCAGCTGCTCCATGTTGCGGAAGCCGTAGAAGTCGCCGTGGGTGCCGTTGTTGTGCATCGCATCGAATCGCGGCGAGACCTCGTTGATTTCCTGCCGGCAGATGGTCTTGTAGAACACGCCCGCCCAGCCGGCATCGAAGGCTCGCGCCACCATCGCGTAGTTCGTACACACAGCCGACGAAGCGAGGAAGAACGGATTCTCACACCGAATGCCGCAGAAGTCGATGCTGAGCTGAGGATATTGGTTCTCGTCAACATCGTCCGGACGGATGCTGCGCAACATCTCCTTGATACGTATAGGCCAGTTGTAGTGGATGCAGGCCTGCTCGGCCCGTTCCAAGTCGCCGTCAGTACAGTCCTTCACCCAGCGCAAGGCCGGTTTGTGGTTGTCGAAACGGATGGCACGGATGGCACGTGCAGGGTCGCCGTGCTTGCAGGCTTTCGTGCAGGGGGCATCCTGACACAGCAGGCAGTTGTTGGCCTCTTCATAGACATTCACCCGCCTGACCTTCACGCCCTGAATCTTTATCTCGTTGTTTTCCAAAGACTCGATAATGGCCAGCGACTCAATGTGCTTCACGCCAGCCTCCGCCAGTGCTTTACGGCCGTTCTGAAACGCCTTTTCGATGATGAATCCCATGCCCACCACCTCAGCGCCAGCCTGTCGGCACAGGTCTAAGATGCCTAATCCCGCGTTGCCGAAAGCCAGGAAATCATCGACGAAGAGTACACGGTCCTCAGCCGTCAGATACTCCCGGCTGATTATCAGCGTGTAGTCGTTCTGCTTGGTAAACGAGCGCACCGTTGTAGCCAAGAAATCACTCATCGTCGACGGCTGCTTCTTCTTGGCAAAGACCACCGGCAGCTCCATCATATAGCCCAGCATCACCGCCGGCGCTATACCCGATGCCTCCACCGTCAGAATCTTCGTTGGCCTCGCCTCGGCAAAGCGGTTCATAAACTCCACCGCCACCTGCTTCATCAGGTAGGGGTCCATTTGGTGGTTGACGAATCGGTCCACCTTCAGTATGCCGCCATCCAGACAGCGGCCATCCTGCAAAATTCGGTTTATCAATGATTTCATAGGCGCAATACCTTGCTCAATTATGTATTGTTATTACTCAATATCTGGCATCTGACTCGGAGAAGCAACAGACAACCATTCGCCTTGTTAACTACATCACAAGCATGCAAAGGAACAATTATTACGGAATCTTGGGATACTGCTCGAAGTCGGGCTTACGCTTCTCGAGGAAGGCACGGCCGCCCTCCTGGGCCTCGTCGAGGAAGTAGTAGAGCATGGTGGCGTCGCCGGCCAGCTGCTGGATGCCGGCCTGGCCGTCGAGCTCGGCGTTCAGCCCGGCCTTGATCATGCGCAGGGCGATGGGCGAGCGCTGCATCATCTCCTCGGCCCAGCGGACGCACTCGTCCTCCAGCTCCGAAAGGGGCACGACCTTGTTGACCAGGCCCATGCGCTCGGCCTCGGCGGCGGAGTACTGGCGGCAGAGGAACCAGATTTCGCGCGCCTGCTGGAGCCGAAGCCGGCGTCGAAGGAGCCTACCTTGGGCCCCGTCTGTCCGAAGATGGCATTCTCGCTGGCGATGGTGAGGTCGCAGACGAGGTGGAGCACGTGGCCGCCGCCGATAGCATAGCCGTTGACCATCGCAATGACCGGCTTCGGCAGACGGCGTATCTGCATCTGCACATCGAGCACGGAGAGACGCGGAACGCCCTCGTCGTCGATGTAGCCGCCACGGCCCTTGACGTGCATGTCGCCACCTGAACAGAAGGCGTGCTTCACGTCCTCGGGCCGTTTGCCTTCAGGCACTTCTGACATAGCCCCCGTCAGCAGCACCACCCGGATGCGGGCCAGTTCGCGACACTCGGCAAAAGCCTGGCTCAGCTCCAACGTCGTCCGCGGCGTGAAGGCATTGCGGTAGTGCGGGCGGTTAATGGTGATCTTGGCTATGCCATTATACTCTTCGAAGAGAATTTCCTCGAACTTACGAATCTCTTTCCACTGTCTGTTTGCCATCTTGTTTCTTTTTTTATAAATTTCTGTGCAAAGATACACAATTTCCCTGAATTATTTGTTCTTTTCCCTATTTTTTCCTACCTTTGCCAACTCATATCAACTAAAGAATTAATAAAGACTGAAAACGATGAAAGAAAAAAAGCGTACTATCGCTACTGCGCTGATGGCCTTGCTCTGTATGGGTGCAAGCGCCCAAAAGTCAGAGACGTTCAGTGTTGCAACGCTGAACGTCGACGGCCTTCCGCAGAAGATTCTGGTAGTCAATGTAAATGCTGACGGCCCTGGTGCAGTGGGCACGGCCAGAATCGGGAAGTACCTGATGAAGAAGGGCTATGACATCGTCTGTATGCAAGAGGACTTCAACTACCACGATGTGCTCATCCCCTGGATGGAGGACGACTATGCCAACGACACATGGAGCGGCGACATCGGCGTTGAAGGGCGCGACATCGACTTCCTGCACCTGCAGAACCACCGCTTCGAGTGCGACGGCCTTTGCACATTCTGGAAGAAGGACATCACCCTGGAGTCGACCGAACGGACGGCGTGGACGGCCAGCTTCGGGAAGTTCAGCCATGCGCTGGACGACATCATCACCAAGGGATTCCGCCGCTACAATGTGACGCTCGCCAACGGCCTGAGCCTGCTGGTATATAACATGCACATGGACGCCAGCGACGACAAGGACGAGCTGGAAGGCAAGGACGCAAAGGACAAGGAAGCCCGACAGGTGCAGTGGCAGCAGCTCAAGGACGAGATACTCAGCCGCCTCGACACACGCCCCATCATCATCATGGGCGACATGAACAGCTTCTACGGTCAGGACAACGTGAAGGCTGCATTCATTGACGCCATCAACAGTTCGGGCAAAGGCACCGTCACAGATGTCTGGGTGGAACTGCAGAACAAGGGACTGTTCCCTGAGACGAAAGACGACGGCATCAGTGGCGGCGAAGTGCTTGACAAGATTCTATATGTGAACCCCTCTACCGGCACTCAGATCAAGGCCGTGAGCATGAAGCTCGACAAGGAGGGCTACCTCCAGGACGGCAAGCCGCTGGGCGACCATTATCCTCTGTCGGCCACATTCCAGGTTGTGGGCAAGGAGTCTTCGACCGTCACCAGCGTCAACGGACTTATGGATGCGGAGCAGGGCGATGCCGAATACTACAACCTGGGCGGCCAGCGCATAGGCCAGCCCACGAAGGGACTGGTCATCGAGCGTCAGCATCAGGACAACAAGAAACGTATCATTAAATAGCATCAAGACAATGAAGAAATACATATCCCATTTCTCATTCCTCATCCCTCATCCCTCATTCCTCATCCCTCATTCCTCATTCCTCATCCCTCATTCCTCATTCCTCATCCCTCTGCTGGCACTCGTCGGCACCGTGCTGACAGCAACGGCACAGGACAACGCCTACACCATACTCTCACAGTGTGACACGACGGTCAAGGCGCAGATTGATGGTTTTTCGCTGGGCAGTCGCGACGTGCGTCTGTATATTTACGAGTACCCGTCGGTCAATGCCGATGGTCAGCCGGCCACCGTGAGCGGCATCATCATGGCACCCTCCGACATCGTCGACGGCAGTGTGCCTTGCGACGGCGTTATCATGATGAACCACCACACGATAGGGTCGCCTCGCCAGGCCCCGTCACAGGGCGAACTCGACGTGCCCTGCGGGTTGCTGGCCAACCCGCTGAAGCCCAACTACATCATGGTCATGAGCGACTACATTGGCTACGGCTCGTCCATCAACCATCCGATAGCCTATCTGTGTGGCGACACCAACGCCCGCAACTGTCTGGACGGACTGCTGGCCGCACAGCAGCTGCTGACCGACGCAGAGATACCACAGGGAAAGTACCTGTTCAACATGGGCTTCTCGCAAGGCGGCACGGAGTCGATGTATGCCGCCAAGCTTACCGACATGGTGGACAAGTACAAGGGAATCCGGTTTGACAAGACCTTCGCCGGCGGCGGACCGCTGGACTTCGAGCGCATCTACACCGACTATGTGGACAAAGACGTATGCGACGACGTGACGGACGTGGTGCTGATGATTACCTCTGTCAACGAGAATTGCCACCTGGGCATTGACTACCACGACCTGTTCAAGGAGCCTACAGCATCGCATGCAAAGGAACTGTTCGACACGAAGGACAAGGGTGTGGCATCAAGGAGTGGTATCATGGACCTGGACTCTCTCAGCCAGGTCTTCCAACCGGCCTACATGGACAAGAACAGCGAACAGGCCAAGGCGCTCAGGGCCAAGCTCAAGGAAATCAGCCTCGCCGAGGGATGGGAGCCTGACGTCACGAAGAACTATTACATTGAGCACAGCCGCCACGACAACTATGTTCCGATACAGTGTGTACGCGGCATCCTGCCTTGGATGACAAAGAAGGGATTCACCAAGAGCATCGTGCCTGGAAAGACGTCGTTGCAGACAAACATGGTGGTATTCAAGCTGAAGCACCAGCAGTCGGCCATCGTCTGGGGCATTCAGACAATGGTGGCCGCCCAGGTGTGGCCCGTCATCTACTACGAGGGTGAGCAGAACCGCTATTATCACGAATTCGTGAGTACGCTGAACATCAAGAAGGTCATCCAGTATCTGGAAGGCATTGGCATCGACCTGCGAAAAATCATCAAGAACAAAGGCCTCTCACGCACCTTCGAGCAGGACATCCGCGAGGAGCTTGAGAACGGAACATTGCAGCCCGACGACAACCTGAGCCGGCTCTATGTTCCCAGACGCGACTTCTTCGACGTGCTGAACAGCCTGTCAGAGACCTTTGCGAAAGTGGACCTGACCATTACCGACGTTCTTGAGATGATTGACGACTCAGGCATCACCATTCTGGACATTCTGGAAGTATATATGTACCTGACCTCATCGGACGACGGCTCACGGCTGGCTGAAGCCGAAGATACAGAGGACGTGGAGGCCGCGATTTACCTGACAAAGATGTACGAACAGACACTGGCCAAATGGCTCATCGAGGCTGGCGTCAACACGGGCTTCAAACAATGGGGCTGGTAAAAACATAACTATCATGCTACAAATACGCTGTAAGAATACAAACACGACGAAGAGTTTCCCCGAGGGGTGCTCGCTGCTGGACGCCTATCAGGAGTTCCAGGACGAAATCAAGCTGCCGTACCCCGTGGTGTCGGCAAAGGTGAACAACGTGTCGCAGGGACTGAAGTTCCGCCTGTTCCAGAACCGCGACGTAGAATTCCTGGACGCCCGCGAGGGAAGCGGCCACCGCGCCTACGTGCGGTCGCTGAGCTTCGTGCTCTATAAGGCCACGCAGGACCTGTTCCCCGGGAGCAAGCTCTTCATCGAGCACTCGCTGTGCCGGGGGTTCTACTGTAACTTCAGGCCCACCCCCGGCCCTTCCCCAAGGGAGGGGAGGACGGTTACCGACGAGATGGTGGAGCGCATCAGGGCGAGGATGAAGGAAATCATCGACATGGACATGCCCTTCCGCCGCACGGAGGCCACCAACGAGGAGGCCATCCGCGTGTTCACCGACCGCGGGTTCTCGGACAAGGTGAAGCTGCTGGAGACCAGCGGACAGATCTACAGCGACTACTACACGCTGGGCGACACCGTCGACTACTACTACGGGCCGCTGGTACCCAGTGCCGGCTACCTGAAGGTGTGGGGACTGGAGCGCTACGAGGAGGGCCTGCTGCTGCGCGTGCCCGACTGGAACAATCCCACGAAGCTGGCCGAGAAGGTGGACCAGCCCAAGACGTTCGAGATGTTTGCCGAGAAGACGCGCTGGGACATCATCATGCGGCTGTCGAATGCCGGCGACGTGAACAAGGCCATCATGCGGGGACACGCCTCGGAGCTGATTCAGGTCTCGGAGGCCCTGCAGGAGAAGAAGATTGTGCAGATAGCCGAGGAGATTGACCGCCGCTTCCACCGCAAGAAGAACCCCGTCCGTCTGGTGCTGATTACAGGACCGTCGAGCTCGGGAAAGTCCACGTTCTGCAAGCGACTGTCAGTGCAGCTGCTGGCCTGCGGTCTGCGCCCGATATCGTTCTCGACGGACGACTACTTCGTGAACCGTGTGGACACGCCGAAGCTGCCCAACGGCGACTACGACTTCGACAATGTGGAGACGGTCGACTACCGGCTGCTGGGCGAGCACCTGTCACGGCTGATGAAGGGCGAGACGGTGGAGGTGCCGGAGTAC